>Ga0208321_1000060_pt1 | contig 139417 bp, 116 predicted proteins | sample June2015DPH_4_15_FD_184692 | JGI IMG/M metagenome (GOLD analysis project Ga0208321, IMG submission 184692) | Peatland microbial communities from SPRUCE experiment site at the Marcell Experimental Forest, Minnesota, USA - June2015DPH_4_150... | ecosystem: Environmental > Terrestrial > Soil >...
CAACAAGCCGCGGATGTACACCGAGCTCCAATGGCGTCGCTCGCGCCGCCCCAGCGGCTCCAGCAGGTCGGCCAAGAATTGTTCCAAGCGCTTTCGACATTTCTCGATTTCGCTCTCGGTCATGGACCGGAGCTTAGCACCTCTCCTGTGGGAGGTCAATAACTTAACGTAGTAGTACTAACCCGGCGGGCGTGGGTGGATCGCCGCACTCACATAGCAGCAATACCGGGGCGATCAACGGAACCCGTATGAACCGCAAGCCTTAAGGAATTAATTCGCATGTTTCGCACTCGCATATTGCGCCTCGCCCGCTTCATCGCGACCTCTGCTTTACTGCTCACCGCAGGTTGCGTGGTTGGGCCTAAGTTCAAGAAGCCTGCACCTCCGAATGTCGGCGGTTATACACCTACTCCGATTTCGACCACCAGCAGCACGGCCAACGTCGCCGGGGGACAGGCGCAACGCTTGGTGGAAGGGAGGGATATTCCAGGAGAGTGGTGGGCATTGTTTCACTCCAAGCCACTCAACGATTTGATTGAGCGCTCGCTCAAAGCCAATCCCGACCTCAAGGCGGCGCAGGCGGCATTGATAGTGGCAAGAGAGAATGTGCTGGCCCAACGAGGTGCTTACTACCCCAGTGTTACGGGCGGTTTTTCGGCGACCCGGGCGAAGTCAGCGAACGCCCTTTCACCTGTAACCAACACCAGTGCCTTGAATTACAGCCTCTATACGCCGCAGGTGAGCGTCTCGTTTGTGCCGGACGTTTTCGGTCTAAACCGGAGAACCGTGGAGTCGCTCGAAGCGCAGGAGCAGCAGGCGCGTTTTGCCCTGGCCGCGACGCATATCACGCTGAGCGCAAACGTCGCCGCCGGAGCCATACAAGAGGCATCATGGCGGGGGCAGATTGACGCAACCCGTGAGCTCATCACCATCAACACCAACATGCTGGAGATTTTGCGGAACCAGTATGCGAAGGGGTATGCGAGCGAGCTCGACGTGGCGGCGCAGGAATCGCAGCTCGCCCAAGTCGTCGCCACCTTGCCGCCGCTGCTTAAGCAGTTGGCTCAACAACGTGACCTGCTGGCTGTGCTGTCGGGCGGGTTCCCCAACCAAGATTTGATCGAAAAGTTTGAGCTGTCGAGTTTGCAACTGCCGCAGGAACTGCCGGTGAGCCTTTCTTCGCAACTCGTGGAGCAACGCCCGGATGTGCGCCAGGCCGAGGAGAACCTGCATTCAGCCAGCGCCCAAATTGGCATTGCCGTTGCGAACCGCCTCCCGAACTTTGCGCTGACCGCGGATGCTGGCGGCATGGCGGTGGTCCTCGGCCGGTTGTTCTCGGGAGGCAGCGGCTTTTGGGATATAGGAGCAGGCGTCACGCAGCCCATCTTTCAAGGCGGCACCCTCCTGCATCGGGAGCGCGCCGCGCGTGCCGCTTATACTCAGGCCGCCGAACAATATCGCAGCACTGTCCTCACCGCCTTTCAGAATGTCGCTGACACGTTGAATGCGCTCCAACAGGATGCCGACGCCTTGAAGGCCGCAGCAGCCGCAAAAGATGCCTCCAGCGTCACCCTCGACTTGGCCAGAAAACAGTATCAGTCCGGCTATGTCAGCTACTTGGCGCTCTTGAGCGCGGAACAAGCGTATCTGCAAGCCGTGATCAACCTCGTGCAGGCGCAAGCCAATCGTTATGCCGACACTGCCGCCTTGTTTCAGGCTCTTGGCGGCGGATGGTGGAACCGCTCGGATGTTCCTAAGAATTGAACTTGATTCGAAGATCTCCGCATAAACCTGGTGAGCGGATTGGCCGCATTCGGGAGGAGAAATGATCCGCGCCGTAGTTGATTTTGCCCTGAACAAGCGCCTTCTGGTGGCGGCAGGTGGTATGATTAGCGACAGACTTAATAGTGAAACCTGAAACTCGGGTGAGTTCCCAGTTCGGACGAGCATGATGGCTGCGGCGGACATCCCGAACCCCCACGAATCGCGCCCACTCCAACTCGCCGTGCGGCTTTCTCTGGCGGTCGGCTTCTTCATGCTCGGAACAAAAGTACTTGCCTACTGGATGACCGGATCCGCGGCTATCCTCTCCGACGCTGCCGAATCGGTCGTCCACGTGGTGGCTGTTTCCTTTGCCGCTTACAGCCTCTGGTTGAGCCGCAAGCCTCCTGACCCCAGTCATCTATACGGTCATGACAAGATCGCATTCTTTTCGGCTGGCTTCGAGGGCGCCATGATCGTGCTTGCTGCGTTTTATATCGTCTATGTGTCAATTCACAGGTTGATTGCGGGGCCCAAACTGGAGAACCTGGGGGCAGGGGCTTTGCTTGTTCTAGTCGCTGGTCTAGTCAACGGAGCTCTGGGCGGCTATCTCGTATGGGTTGGAAAAAAGTATGGGTCTTTGATCCTAGTGGCCGATGGCAGACACGTACTCACCGACTGCTTGACCAGTCTCGGTGTCGTCGTGGGACTTGGTTTGACCATCCTCACGGGCTGGCTTCGTTTTGATCCTATGGTTGCGATTCTTGTCGCCCTGGACATCCTTTGGATGGGGAGCAAGTTGATTCGCCAATCAATCGGTGGGTTGATGGATGAAGTCGATCCGATGACCCAAGCTCAAATCCGGCGACTGCTCATCGAGATGACTTCCGAAGCCGGGGTTGAGTTTCATGGGCTGCGGCATCGCAATGCTGGCAATACGACTTGGGTGGAATTCCATCTGCTCTTTCCCAAACACACATCTTTGGAATCTGCGCATTCGCTGGCCACCAAAATTGAAGAGAGGATCCAACAAGATTCGAGGATGAGAACCGAAGTGATCAGCCATTTGGAAACACTGGAGGACCACCACGATGTTCATAGTCGTGGTCACTTAAAAAAGTTCGACGAGTAAGGTCCGCCGAAATCCAAACCCCCACCCGAACCTGTCGGGGCCCTGCCCGCCCTTCATCACTCCCTGCTGCGAATCCGCGCTCACTCCTCAAGTGTCGCCTGCCCAAGGGATGAAATGCTAAGGAAGTCTGGTACACTCGCGAGGCACGAGGTTTTGTCTATTCTCTGGTGTAAGTTTTTCTTGCGAGGGCTCTCAAGCCAGGGGCAACAGTCTCGCTCCGATCAATTTGTGAATACCCAGGTTAGCGCGGCTCGCAAATCAGAATCCGTTCCTGGAGGAGGCGTATGAAACCATTCGCTGCTGAAGTCATCGGCACGGCATTGTTGATCATTTTTGGAGACGGGGTGGTGGCGGGAGTTGTGTTGAATAAGACAAAGGCGCAGAACTCAGGCTGGATCGTGATCACTACGGGCTGGGCGATGGGCGTGGCAGTTGCGGTCTATGCGGTGGGGCGCATCAGCGGCGCGCATTTGAATCCCGCGATAACTCTGGGCCTTGCTGCGGTCGGCAAGTTTGCCTGGAGCGATGTGCCCAGATACATCGGGGCCCAATTCATTGGCGCCTTCCTGGGTGCGGTCATTGTATGGTTGGCCTATTTGGCGCACTGGTCCGAAACTGAAAGCCAAGTTTCGAAGCTTTCCGTCTTCTCGACCATCCCCGCCATCCGTCGATGCCCTCTAAACCTCCTCACCGAAATAATCGGAACGTTCGTGCTGGTCTTTGGGGTACTGGCCATCTCGGCGAACGCTGGTCCGGCGCAAAGCGGACTCACACCCTTGCTCATTGGGCTACTGGTCTGGGGGATTGGTCTCTCGCTGGGCGCCCCGACCGGCTACGCCATAAACCCCGCCCGAGATCTGGGTCCACGCCTTGCCCATGCGCTCCTGCCTATACCGGGCAAAGGCAGCTCAGATTGGGGATACTCCTGGGTGCCGGTTGTGGGGCCGCTCATCGGCGGTGCGATAGGCGCGGCGGCGTACGTGGGATTGTTAGGAAGATAAAACAGCCGATGGTGTTCGGTTATCAATGTGCTTCGAGGCCTCGGCCTCTTTGCGTTTGCCAACAATCATTTCAAGGGTGCCTGCCCAAACAGGTCCCCCCGAGGAGTCTCTCTCAGCCCGCCTTGGCGGGCGACATCCAAGGTGCGAGTTCCGAATTCAGGTTTAAGGCACCGGGCTAAACCCGCCTCTACACTCCTGCTCTTGTGCATCCGGCGTTTTTGCTCTTGACACGAGGCTAGGGATGTGATAGTTGGTAGACGGTAGGTGGTAGGTCGTAGGTGGGGGAAGAACAGGAGTCAGGAGCAGAATGGAGAGCATCAGCTTTCCGCCGACTGCCTTCTGCTTACTGCCGACTGCATTTGAGGGGAGGTCGAGTTGGCGGGACTCTTGGCCCGTACCGCAGTCTGCGACAATACGTCACCCTTAGTGGGAAAGAAGAAACCCTAGTAACTTTAAAAAGTGAAGGAACGATGCAGGAATCTCTATGAAAATAAAGGACCGGCTTTCAGCAGGCCGCGACAAAGCGGGAATGTTATAGAAAACAAAGGTAGTTACGCCTTGAAAGCGGGAATGTTGTTGAAAAGAAAGGAGGTAGGTGGGGAAGAACAGGATTCAGGATTCAGGATTCGGGATTCAGGAACCACAAGAGCAGACACCGGGTGGCAGACGGTAGGGGGTAGGTGGCAAGTGGGGAAGAAGAACAGGAGCCGGGTATCAGGTGTCTGGTAGGTGGTAGGGGGTACGGGGTAGGTGGCAGGTGGTGGGTGGCGAAAAACCTCCCTCCCCTCATACCACCTACTACCCACATACGGGTAGAGCGTGACATGCATTTCGCGCGCCCTCGATGAGAATGGCGATTGAGCCGCAATGCCATCTCAGGTTATAGTTGAGATTCGCGATTGACCACCAACAGAAGGCAGATGGCCCAGGTTTCTTCACGCTCAGGAAGCAGAGGCAGGCGGCTTGTTCAGGCAGCCCTGCTAGTGTTGGCTTTGTCATCCGGCGTTGTGGCGCTGGAATTCCTGAGCGCCGAGACGGCCAAGACCCCCCCGATTTCCGTACCGGTCCGCTTTACGGACATCCGCCAGGCCGCTGGCATCACCTTCCAGCACGACCATACTTTCAGCGCTGAGAAGAATTATCTCGAAACCATGGGCAACGGCCTGGGTTGGATTGATTACGACCAGGACGGATTGATGGACCTTTATTTTGTGCAGACGGCGGAGACCGAGTGGTACAAGCCTCCGCACCCGCTGCGCTCCGCCCTTTACCACAACAATGGCGATGGGACCTTTACGGACGTGACGGAAAAGGCTGGTGTGGGCGCCGAGGGCCTCTACGGGCAGGGCGTGGCCGTGGGCGACTACGACAACGACGGCTATCCCGACCTTTACGTCACCGGCTACGGCCGGGCCATCCTTTACCACAACAACGGGGACGGCACCTTCACGGACGTGACCGCCAAAGCCGGCGTCGGTGACGAGGGCCAGTGGTCCACCAGCGCGGGCTGGTTCGATTACGACAAGGACGGGTATCTCGACCTGCTGGTCTGCAACTACATTGACTGGTCGCCCAAAACCAACCTCTATTGCGGCGAGCATCGGCCCGGCTACCGCGCTTACTGCCATCCGGACAACTATCGAGGGCTGCGGTTGAAGCTCTACCACAACAACCACGATGGCACGTTCACCGACGTGAGCGAGAAATCGGGGATCGGCATCCCCGAGGTAAAAGGGATGGGCGTGGTACTCGCGGACTTCAACAATGACGGCTGGACGGACGTCTTCGTGGCCAACGACACCTGGCCGAATTCCCTCTTCATCAACAAGAAGGACGGAACGTTTGAGGATATTTCCTTCATGTCCGGAGTGGCGGCCAGCGAAGACGGGAAATACGAGGCCGGCATGGGCGCCGACGCCGCGGATGTGGATGGGGACGGCTGGTTCGACATCTACGTGACCCACCTGGATTTCGAGTTGAACCGCCTCTACCGCAACAATCACGACCAGACGTTCGACGACGCCACCTACAGCTCCGCCATGGGGAACAAAGCGGTCTTGCTGAGCGGGGTCAGCACAAAGCTTTTTGACTACGATAACGACGGCTGGGTTGATATATTTCAAGTTAATGGGTCAATGTTGGATAATATCAGCCTTTACCACAGCGAAGAGACCTTCATGGAACCCAAGCTGATGTTCCGCAACCTCGGCCAGGGGAAATTCGAGAAGGTTTCGGAACTCCTGGGTCCGGACTTCATGAAGCCCGTCGTGGGACGCGGCTCCGCCGTGGCCGACTTCGATAACGACGGTGACCTGGACATCGCCATTTCCGTCAGCGGGGGCTATCCCCAGCTCCTGCGTAACGACGGCGGCAACGCGAACAACTGGCTGGAAGTGATGCTGGTAGGAACCACGTCGAATCGCGACGGCGTGGGCGCGGCGCTGAAGTTGGTTTCCGAGGGATTTACTCAATACCAGCAGAGGAAAGGCGGCATGAGTTACATGTCCGCCCATGATCCGCGCGTCCACTTCGGCCTGGGACAGCGCAAGAGCATCGAACGGCTGGAAATCACCTGGCCGAGCGGAACCGTGGAAAAGCTCACCAACCTCCCCATCAACCAGGTCATCACGGTGAAGGAAGGAACAGGCATCATCCCGCGCTCCTTCCCCCGCATCCCCAGCAAGTAAGCCGGCCTCGGGATAACCGCCGGAACGTGCTTTTCTCTCGGCACCCGCCATGAGAATGGCTCCCCTCCTCGGCTGAGGCTGATCATTACCCATATCTTCGGCTCGACACGGGAGGGAGAAGTCAAGAAACAGCCCTCTCCCTTGGGGAGAGGGCAAAGACCCAATTCCCTGCCATTCTCCCCGGGAAATGGGCAGGAGTTAGAGGTGCGGCCGCCGTGTCCAGCGGAAGATGTGGCACACGCTCAGTCGGCTGCGGACAGGGTCAGGGGGTGGTGGGTACGAGAGCAAGCGCGCAGGCCAATCCGTCGGCTGACGGACCCCTTCCCTGACCAAGGAGGGGAATTCCCCATCATTTGTCGCCTGCCGCTTCTGGGGTTGGTGTAAGATGGTCCCAAACCTCAACCGCCGGAGGATACGATGCCTGACAAGCCGGAAAACACCATCAACCGCAGGTCGTTTCTCAATCGCACTGCTTCGATGCTGGCCGGGACCGCCCTGGGGACCACGGCGGCTTCCTATGGGCGCATCGTGGGCGCCAACGATCGAGTCTCGCTGGGGCACATCGGAATTGGAAGTCGCGGAGGCGAGTTGGATTGGATTGTCTCCCGGCTGAGGGCGAAACACAACGTTGAGATGACCGCCGTCTGCGACCTCTGGAAAGTGAATCGGGAGAAAGCGGTCTTGGCCAATAAGATTTATTACGGCAGGCCGCCGCGACAGTTCCAATATCTCGAGGACCTTCTGCTTTTGAAGGACGTGGATGCCGTTCTGATTTCCACACCCGAACATTCGCATTCCCCTATCCTGAAGCTCGTTGCCGAGGCCGGGAAAGATGCCTACGTGGAGAAGCCCATGGGGAACGTCCTGGAGGAGGTCAAGGCGGCGCGCGATGCGGTGCTGCAAAAGCGACTGGTTGTTCAGGTGGGCACGCAGCATCGCAGCGAACCGTACCCGCAGGCGGCGTGCGAACTCATCCAGACGGGGGCCCTGGGCGAGGTGAGCAAGGTGGAAATCGTGTGGAACTATCACGGGCCGCGGTGGCGGGGGCGGCCTGAAGTGAAACAACTCCGGGCAGAAGATACCGACTGGGGCAAGTGGCTGATGACCAAGCCGCCTCGTCCCTTCGACCCGCAACTCTATTTTGAATTCCGGCTCTACAAGGAGTTCTCCAGTGGCATCGCCGACCAATGGATGAGCCACGCCATAGACCTTGTCCACTGGTTTATGGGTGACAGGTATTTGCGGTCCGTGGTGGCCCACGGGGGGATCTTTGCCTGGCGAGACGGTCGCCAGAATCCGGACACCTTCCAGGCGCTGCTCGAATATCCCAAGGGGTTCATGGTCAGTTATTCGACCAGCTTTGGCAACGATGCGCCCAGCTTTACACGTTATATGGGAAAGAAGGCGACCCTGATGAACGTGGGCGGCGAAGGTAGCCCCCGATATAAACTGGTGGAAGAGAAAGGTAACCACGAAGATAACCCTGATATCGACCAGCTACGCGCCGAAAGAGAGGTCTTGCTTCCCGGGGACAAGGCGCTGCCGCCAGGGGGGATGGGAGACCTCGACCTGCACCACATGGAAAACTGGTTCGAATGCCTGCGGAGTCGCCAGCAGCCGCACTCAACGGTTAGCGACGGCTACGCGCACGCGCTGGCGTGCATTGCGGCAGCACAGTCCTTCTGGGGGGGTAAGAAGCTCTATTACGATCCGGCGACTGAAACGATCCTGGACCATCCGCCGGTGTCATGATGCGGAGGAGTAAAGGGGGTGCTGCACCCACGCTTTCCGCTGCAAGACTACTGTTCTAGCGAGGCTTCGCCTGCGACCCACGAGCAAGTTGTCACCGCGAAGCGGTGGACCGTGAGTAGCCGTGGGCGCAAGCCCACGGTCGATGTTCCCCCGAAAGGCTGCCTAACCCCGTAAGGGGTTGTCCAAGGCGGTTCGGCCCCTTCAGGGCCGGGTGTCTCTTGAGGCGTTCCTATCCGTGGGTTTCATCCCGCACCTGCGGGACTACTCAGGGTGCTCCCCTTGCGGGGAGCAAAGCCTGAAGTGCAAAACTTGACTCATTTGAACCGAGTTTGCCGAATCAAGGTTTATAATGACAAGCGAGCCGCCATGCCAAGCGCACGCGAGCGTGATTCTCTTCGCCAACTGCTGGACGAGATCGAACTCTTCATCAAGTCTCTCCGTCATCCCGTGGTGGTGGAAGATGAGGTCGAGCTCTTTGACCTATCCGCCAGCGAGTGGCGCCTGACGGTTGAATTCGGCAAGCTGATTTTTGCGGCCTGGAACGCCGCGCGCTCGGTGAGTCGCCGGGTGGAGGATATCGCCTACCGCGACGGTGAGCGGCTGGGCCTGTTCGCGCGCAAGGCGGCAGGTCGCGAAACCATGACTCTGGAATTCCGCGAGGCGCATCGCGTCCCGGCTGCCGATAAGGCGCCGGCGCGCGAGAGCTTCCAGAAACAACTGCTCGCCCTGCTTTCACGGCAATACCCAGGCTGGAGCCTGGAGCGCGTCAGTCACCGATCTGACCGGGAACACTCGTTCTCGGCATGGTACACGAGGGGTGTGGTCCGGCAGGGCCGGACAGCCTGGGCTTTTCTGGGCCTGGGAGAAAGTGAATCCCCCGCCGCTGCTGACGCGGCCTTGGCCTTCGGACTGATCTGGCTGGATTGGCTGCGCAGCCGCTCGGACCGCGTCACTTACCCTGGATTGAAACTGATCTTTCCGCCCCAGGCGGCGGAAACGAGCGCTCATCGCGCCGCTTACCTCAACCATCGAGCCGTGCAGGTGGAGATTCTCGAGTGGTCCGTGAAGGAGGAGCGGCCAAGCGTTATCGATTGGAGGGATTACGGCAACGTCGAAACGCGACTCGCCCCGCGCCGGCTGGCCGCAGACCTTGTCGAGCGCCATCGCGAACTGCTTTCGCGGCTGCTGGGCGAACTGCTCGCCAAGGTTGCCGTGGTAGCAGACCCTGCTGCCGCGGCGCTCTCGATTCGGGTCCTGGGCCTGGAGGTGGCACGCATCGAGGGTTTGCTGGCGCCGCGCATTACTTTTGGCCTGCCGGGCAGTGCCCGCCGACTCGAGGAAGGCAATCACGCCGAACTTCGTCAGTTCCTGGAGACGGCGCTGAGTATTCGCTGCGCGGCAAGCCCGAATTCCTCGAGTGACCTCTGCCGGCTCCAGTCCGAGCGCTGGCTCGAAAGTATGGTCGTGCGGGATGTCACCAAGCTTGACCCGGCTCTCTTGCCCACTTGTATTTATCCCCAGGTCCCGGCATTTTCGGGGATGGATAGGGGAGTAATCGATATTCTCTTGGCAACGCGAAGCGGTCGCCTTGCCGTGCTGGAGTTGAAAGTACAGGAGGATATCAACCTCCCTCTCCAGGGTCTCGACTACTGGCTGCGCGTCAAGTGGCTGCAAGAGCGTGGCCAGTTTCAGGAATTCGGCTATTTCCCGGGGATCGAACTCGCCGATTCTGCGCCTTTGGTCTATCTGGTTTCCCCCGCCTTTCGCTTCCATTCCACCACCGGGCGAATGCTCCGATATCTGGATCCGGCCATCCGCATCATTCAGGTGGGAATCAATGACGGCTGGAGGGAGGACATCAAGATCCTCTTTCGGCGGGAACACGAGGTGGGGGCCTGAATACCGCCTCGAAGGAACGACTACTTGTTATCGGTATTTTGTGCCGGCGACTTGGCGTTTTATGGCGGCCGAGGTTGGCCAATGACAAGTTAAAAGCCAGAGACAAAGGTCACGACTCGGAACTTGCGGAGAAGCTCAGGACCCCGCCAGGGGTACCAAAATGGCTCAAGAACAGCTTGGCTTTCCGCACTACCCGCTGCAAAAAAAGAGGGCTTTCGTGCCTCTCTGAAAACCTCCGCTCTAGCGCCGGCCTGCCTACCGCCGGAACAGATCGAGCGGCGCTCCACATCTGGGCAAGCCGGCTTTCGCACAGGCTCTTCCAGCCCTCCCCGAACGGTTGGATTGTCGTGGCTTCCGTGTACAGCCTAGCCAGCCAGTGGCGAGTCGGTTGAACCGGCCACCGCCGTGCTGTTTTGGCGGATTACGCCAGACTGGTCGGTGAAGTAGAAGTTGGTCCCAGTCGTTCCCACACTGATCGGCGTGGCGGTGAACGAGTAAGTATTAATCTTGCCACTCGAATCCGCGCCGCCCGGTGAGTAGGTGAACTGATAACCACTCTTTGTGCTTGTGGTGGCGGTGGGTCCTCCTCCTGTCCCCGACACCCCTGACAGAACCTCGTCAACTAATCCTGCAGCAGTAGCGACAGGTGTACCTCCGGCAGTCGCTGGGCCCAAGTCGCCCAAGTGCGCAGAGTAGCCCGTGTTGTAGGTGGTAGCATAAGTGACCTCTGCGGTGTTGAGCGTGCGGAGTGATCCCACCGCTGAGGCTTGGTTGGCCGCGATCCGCGATCGGAGCAGGTTCGGGATAGCAATTGCGGCAATGATGAGAATGATCGCAACCACGATCAACAACTCAATCAGGGAAAATCCTCGTGAACACTTCTTCATTCTTCCTCCTTCGTTGCACTAAGAGAATACGTCAATAGCACTGGATTTGGAGCACTTTTCCTGCCATCTGAGATTTTTGGAGGCTTCTCCCTTGCCGATAACCATTGTCTTTTCAAATTGTTGCAAACTTCCTGGGGCGGCGCTTTCGTCCCTGGTGAAAAAAAGGGCGCGCCTTGCCCTATTTTGTCGAAACGGCGTGACAGAATGTGTCATCGGAGGCTTAGAACATTTGCCCTGAAGGCGACTGGCGCAACCCATGGACTTCATGGTCTGCGCGCCCGTGCACCTTCGCGTGACGGCGTTCGTAAGCGTGTTCCAAAACCACAATACACACCGCGCTTCACATCCGACTCACAGGGCTTGTACAAACATGCAAAGCTTGCTGCATCGTAAGGAATTGAGTGTTACGCGACCCTTGGGGTTGGGTGCTGGGTGCCAGGACCTAGGGCAATCTCGAGCTGCTTCCTTTCCTCTCCCCACTGCCCACTGCCATCTGTGTCCTAACTCCAGCCTCCCGTTTTTCTGTCTCGTCACTCGTCCCGCCACAGCGGGTCACTCGTCACTGTTGTCAGACTGCCAGCCCCGCCTTCTTTCTCCGTATCGGCCTGATTAAGCTTGTCAAGCGTTCAGCCGATAATAGAAGTAACCTGGCTGGAGGCGACGAATTGTGCCCTTCAAGGGTCTAGCCCTCCATAGGCTGCTTCCCATCATGTCGCCTCCGGCCATTCTGCTTGAAAGAAGAGGGCACCCCCGCACCTTGGGCCGGACCCCATCCGAAGTTTGACGGGGTTCCCCGCGACCGGCTCAAACATACCGGACTATGGCTTGAACGTGTTCTTCACTTGGTCACTGTAAACATCGCTTAATGCGCGACGTATGCCCCCGGGTGAGGATTCAGCGTTGATTTGCCATGGACTCCGGGAAGACAGCCCTAATTGGGTTTCTTCCTCCGCGCCCTGACCTGGACGTAGTTGGAGAACTGATCGGCCTTCACTGTGGCGCAATCTCAAACTTGAACCCTACGCCGCCGCGCTCGAGGTGCGTGCAGGTGGGCCTGAAACGAGGGACACCCGGCCGGACACCCTTAAGGAACGCCAACTATGAGAAATAACTTGACACGAAAACGAGAGAGAGTTAAGATATATACGACTTAAAGGATCGGATATAGAAATGCTAAGGCTTGGGAAAAAGGCTGACTACGGATTAATTGCCTTAAGGCATTTGGCCTCACAGCCGCCTCGTACAGCTTGTAGCGCCAGGGAGATCGCCCGAACATATGGAATGCCGACAGAGTTAGTCGCCAAGATCCTCCAAAGACTGGCGAAGATCGGCTTGCTAGCGTCTCAGCACGGAACTAACGGTGGATACGCTCTGGCCAAGGACCCTTCAGAAATCAACGCCTTTGAGGTCATCCGGGCCCTTGAGGGCCCGCTGGTCATCACCTCCTGCGTAACCGACCGGAGTGAATGCCACCAGATGACGAGATGCACGGTGCGGGAGCCGTTGCGCAAAGTGAACGACGCCATCGTAAAGGCGCTAAGTGATGTTACAGTTTCGAGCCTCATAGGCGACAACTCGAGCTTGGTGCATATCCGGGTCGAGGGAAGGCCGCAATGAAAGCGAAGACGATTGCACTGGAAGCGCCTATCCCCGGACTTGCAGGCCCGCCTTGTACGACGGAGCAGCGCCGCGCCGGCCCCAGTGGTCGCGCGCTGTCACGTGTGAGTAATCCTGAGGAGGAGTTTTAATGGCCACGCCGCAATCTGAAGTCGAAATCCTGGCAACCCAAGAATACAAGTATGGTTTTGTTACCGACATCGAACAGGAAACGGTTCCGCCGGGACTGAACGAAGACGTCATCCGCCTGATCTCGGCCAAGAAGCATGAGCCTGAGTGGCTGTTGGAGTGGCGACTCAAAGGCTTCCGCCACTGGCTGACCATGCAAGAGCCTACCTGGGCAAACATCAAGTACGATCCGATTGATTATCAGAGCATCCGCTACTTTTCCGCGCCCAAGGGGATGGGAACAAAGAGGCCCGGGGAAATCGACCCGGAGCTTTTGAAAACTTACCTGAAGCTCGGAATCCCGCTGAAAGAACGTGAACTGCTTGCCGGCGTGGCGGTGGATGCGGTGTTTGACAGTGTATCGGTCGCGACGACCTTCAAGGAGAAGCTCGGCGAGTTGGGCATCATCTTCTGTTCCTTCTCGGAAGCCGTGCACGAGCACCCGGAGCTTGTGCGCAAATACCTCGGCTCGGTGGTGCCTTATACGGACAACTTCTTTGCTACGCTCAACTCCGCTGTGTTCAGCGACGGTTCCTTCGCTTACGTGCCCAAGGGCGTGCGCTGCCCGATGGAGCTTTCCACCTACTTCCGCATCAACGCCCGCGAAACAGGCCAGTTCGAGCGCACTCTGATTGTTGCCGAGGAAGGCGCCTACGTCAGTTATCTTGAAGGCTGCACCGCGCCCATGCGGGACGAGAACCAGCTCCACGCCGCCGTGGTCGAGCTTGTCGCTTTGGATAATGCCCAAATCAAGTATTCCACAGTTCAGAACTGGTACCCCGGGGACAAAAACGGCAAGGGCGGCATCTATAATTTTGTGACCAAGCGCGGCAAGTGCCAGGGCGTAAACTCCAAGATTTCGTGGACACAGGTCGAGACAGGCTCCGCCATCACCTGGAAGTACCCAAGTTGTATCCTCCAGGGGCACAACTCGATCGGCGAGTTCTACTCCGTGGCCGTCACCAACAATTACCAGCAGGCGGACACGGGCACCAAGATGATCCACATCGGCAAGAACACCAAGAGCACCATCGTCTCGAAGGGCATTTCCGCCGGCCATGGTCAGAACAGCTATCGCGGCATGGTGAAGATTCTGGGCGGGGCCACGGGAGCGCGCAATTACTCCCAGTGCGACTCGCTGCTGATTGGCGACAAGTGCGGCGCTCACACCTTCCCGTATCTCGAGGTGAAGAACTCCACCGCCCAGGTGGAACACGAGGCCTCCACCTCGAAGATCGGCGAGGACCAGATTTTCTATTGCCGCCAGCGTGGGATTTCCACCGAAGATGCTGTTTCCATGATCGTCAACGGCTTCTGCAAACAAGTTTTCAAGGAACTTCCGATGGAATTCGCGGTGGAAGCGCAGAAACTGCTGGGCGTGAGCCTGGAAGGTAGCGTGGGGTAATTTTGAATTATGAATTGTGAAGGATGAATTAAGCGAAGGTGGCAGGGTTATTCGAATTTTCGTGCTACGAGCCGGTGCTTCGGTGGACCCGTGGTAGCCACTTTTTTGTCGCTGTAGGTGGAGGCTTTCGTGAACAAGGAAATGCTGCCAAAACTACAAAATAGCTGGGTGAGGCTTGACCCGGGTCTCTATCATTGCGGAAGGGGGCGGTCCCTTGACCTGCAATTCTTAGTCGAGGCGGCCTCGAGGGAGAAACTTTCGCTGCGGGAACCCGGAAGCACAATGCTGCTTGAAGTACCCGCGGACCACATCCACGCATACTATACGGACTCTGATCACAGAGACGGGCAACGCCACGGCGTCTTGTCCCTCGATGTCGAGTACTTTGTGGAGGTGGATTGGGGTCGAACAGCGTTCCGTCCTCGTCGCATGATAGCGAGGTAGCGCGGTCGCATCAAAGCCGCGGACCTACAGAACAGGTCCGCGCTTCTTCGATTTTCGAGTTTCCGAGCGCGACCGGGGCAGGACCCCCTCACCCGGCCCGCGACGGCTGGTGAGAACGCCGTCGCGGTCCACCCTCTCCCCCAAGGGGGCGAGGGCTGAGTTTTTACAGAGACTCCCGAAGAGGAGGGGAGATGGCAGCACAGGCGAGGGCGCCTGTGCCATAGATCATTGCGGATTTCGATTTTCGAATTTCGATTTTCGAGTTTCGATTTTCTAGGAGTGGTGATGCTTCAAATCAAGAACCTGCACGCGACGGCGGAGGGTAAAGAAATCCTGCGCGGAATTGACCTGGAGGTGAACACCGGCGAAGTTCACGCCATCATGGGCCCCAACGGCAGCGGCAAGAGCACGCTGGCACAGGTGCTGGCGGGGCGCGACCTCTATCAGGTGACGGGCGGCGAGGTCACCTATGAAGGCAAGGACCTGCTTGCGATGTCGCCCGAAGAACGCGCCCGCGAAGGCATTTTTCTCGCCTTCCAGTACCCGGTGGAGATCCCCGGCGTCAACAACACCTATTTTCTGCGCTCGGCGCTCAATGCCATCCGCAAGCACCGCGGGTTGCCCGAATATGACGCGATGGACTTCCTCGTGCTCCTCCGCGAGAAGATGAAGCTGCTGGACGTGGACGACACACTGATGACCCGCGCGGTGAACGAAGGGTTTTCCGGCGGCGAGAAAAAGCGCAACGAGATTTTCCAGATGGCGGTGCTCGAACCCAAGCTCGGCATTCTCGACGAGACCGACTCCGGCCTCGATATTGATGCCCTGAAGATCGTGGCCGATGGGGTGAACGCGCTGCGCAGCAAGGACCGCAGCATTATCGTGGTCACGCACTACCAGCGGCTGCTCAATTACATCGTTCCCGATTTCGTACACGTTCTGTACGATGGCCGCATCGTGAAGTCGGGAACCAAGGAACTAGCCCTGGAACTCGAAGAGAAGGGCTACGGATGGCTGGAAGAATCTGCTTCCGTGGTGGGCCGGTAGGCAGGCGCCAGCAGGATGCTGAGAGACGTTTGCGAATGTCGTCATTCCGAGCGAAGCGAGGAATCTCGCTCTGGAATCAAAGAACTTGCGAGATTCCTCGTCGTCCCGCAGGGCGGGACTCCTCGGAATGACAGGCTAGACGGGTTTTCGAGCGAAGGGAATACTGAGCTGATGATTGCCTCAAAAGAAACAGAAGGTGTTTACCTTTCAAGCTTCAGGCAAATCGAGGAGCGCCTTGCTGCCCGCGCGCCTTCCTGGCTCCATGAAATTCGCAGGGAGGCGATCGAGAGTTTTGCTGAGAAGGGGTTCCCGACCACGCGCCAGGAAGAGTGGCGAAACACCAACGTCGCACCCATAGCCACGGTGCCATTTCAACGCGCCAACGAAGCGCGCGGAGAGTCCGCTGCATCGTTGGCCGAGCGAATCAGCCTGCTTCCCCTTGCTGACCTCGGATGCCCCAAGCTCGTCTTCATCAATGGGCGTTTTTCGAAACAGCTTTCGACGCTGGAAGCTCTCCCCAAGGGCGCCAAGGCCGGCAGCCTGGCGGAAGCCCTGGCGAGTGACGGGAAGACTCTGCAAGGCCACCTGACCCGTTACGCTGCGGATTACAGGCAGCATGCGTTTGTGGCACTGAATACGGCCTTCCTCGAGGACGGGGCATTCCTTGAGATCCCCAAGGGGGTAGTTCTTGACAAGCCCATTTACCTGCTCTACGTTTCCGAGGCAAGCGGGCTTCCCACGGTTTCCTATCCCCGCAACTTGATTATTGCCGGGCGAGAAAGCCAGGCCACCATCATTGAAGGCTACGTAGGACCGGACGCAGCGCCCCTCTTCAGGTCGGCAGGTGCCAGGAGCTTGACGCCCGAAGGGATTTACTTCACCAATGCCGTGACCGAAATCGCGGTGGGTGAAGGCGCTGTCCTCGAGTATCACAGGATTCAGCAAGAAAGCGAAACGGCGTTCCACTTTGGGCGGCTCCAATTCCACCAGGAGCGCTCGAGCAACGTCGCCACGCATTCCATTGCGATCGGCGGGGCTCTTGTGCGCGAAGAAGTGGAGTCCGTTCTGGACGGCGAAGGCGCCGAGGCCACACTCGACGGCCTGTACGTTGTCACCGGCCGCCAACACATTGACAACCAAACCACCCTGGACCACGCCAAGCCGCACTGTAGCAGCCGGGAAGTCTATCGAGGCGTTCTGGATGGAGAGTCCTCCGCAGTCTTCAACGGCAAAATCATTGTCCGCAAGGATGCGCAAAAGACCGATTCCAAACAAAGCAACAAAAACCTCCTTCTCTCCGAAAAAGCCATCATCGATACCAAACCGGCGCTGGAGATTTACGCTGACGACGTCAAGTGTACGCACGGCGCAACCATCGGGCAAATCGATCCGGAAGCAGTCTTCTATTTGCGTTCCCGCGGAATCGGCCGTCAGGAAGCGCGCGACCTGCTCACTTACGCCTTTGCCAACGACGTCCTGGAGCGGATCAAGTATGAACCACTGCGCGAACGGCTCAGGGAAGGTTTATTTGCTCGTCTGGCGAGGGGCCAGCGGGCTGGGGAGGGATGATGGCCACCACGCAGGAAGCGATCCAAATACCCGCCCGCGAATCATCCAGTCCCGCCTTCGATGTGAAGCGGATTCGGGAGGATTTCCCGATTCTGAAACAGAAGGTGCACGGGAAGCCGCTCGTCTATCTCGACAACGCAGCCACCAGCCAGAAGCCGGCCAAAGTGATCGATGCGATTCTTGGCTTTTACATGCACGACTGCTCCAACGTGCATCGCGGCGTGCATCTGTTGAGCGAGCGCGCGACGGAGGCCTATGAAGGCGCGAGGACAAAAATCCAGCGATTCCTGAACGCTCCCGATTCGCGGGAGATCGTCTACGTGCGCGGAACCACGGAGGGCATCAACCTCGTCGCGCAATCCTACGGGCGGCAAAACGTGAAGGCAGGTGACGAAGTCCTGATCACTGCCATGGAGCATCACTCGAACATCGTTCCCTGGCAGATTTTGTGCGAGGAGAAGAATGCCGTCCTTCGCGTGGCCCCGATCAACGACCGCGGCGAGCTGATCCTGGAGGAATTTGAAAAGCTCCTGAACGCCCGCACGCGCATGGTCGCTGTCGCGCATGTATCCAACGCCCTCGGCACCATCAATCCCGTGCGCCAGATCATCCAGAGGGCGCATGCCATGAATGTCCCGGTGCTCGTTGATGGCGCCCAAGCCACGCCTCACATGAAGGTTGACGTTCAGGAACTCGGCTGCGACTTCTATGCACTCTCAGGCCACAAGGTTTTTGGGCCGACGGGGATTGGGGCGCTTTACGGGAGGGCCGAACTCCTCGAGGCGATGCCTCCTTTTCAGGGCGGCGGTGATATGATCAGCTCCGTGACGTTTGAGAAGACCATCTACAATGTGATTCCTTATAAGTTCGAAGCGGGGACGCCCAATATTGCGGACGCCATCGGCCTTGGCGCCGCCCTTGACTATGTCAACGAGGTAGGCTTGGCGAACATCAATTCCTACGAGCACGCACTGCTTTCTTATGCCACCGAGGCCATCAGTCAGATCCCCGGCGTCAGGATCATCGGCACGGCGCGCGAGAAGGCCGGCGTCATTTCATTCGTTCTGGAAGGCGTGCACGCCCACGACGTGGGGACTATTCTGGACCGCGAGGGCATCGCGGTCCGGACCGGCCACCATTGCGCTCAGCCGGTCATGGACCGCTTCGGCGTGCCCGCAACGGTGCGCGCTTCGCTGGCTTTTTACAACACCAAGCAGGAGATCAACGCGCTGGCCGGCGGCATCCAAAGAGTGAAGGCTCTTTTTGGGTGAGCTGCTAGTGTTGGAGGTTGCTGAAAGAAAGTGTTGGTATGTCATTCTGAGTCCCGACCTGTCGGGACGAAGAATCTCTGCATTTATCCAAAAGGAAAACTACGGAGATCCTTCGTCGTCCGCCAAAAAGAATGGCGTCCCGCCGCGGCGGGATCAGGATGACAGCGGGATGGCTTTTTCAGAAACTTGTTCGACCTTTAACTTTCGACTTTGGACTCATTCCTATGTCAGAACTCGAAGGACTTTATCAGGAACTAATTCTCGATCACAGCAAGAAACCGCGGAACTTTCATCCCATGCCGGATGCCGACCGGCACGCGGACGGTTACAATCGCCTCTGCGGCGACAGGTTCACGGTTTATCTGAAACTCCAGGACGACCGGATTACCGACATCAGCTTCCAGGGTACCGGCTGTGCCATTTCCACTGCCTCCGCGTCGATCTTGACGGAAATTCTAAAGGGGAAGACGCGAGCCCAGGCTGAGGCTCTCTTCGAGACCTTTCACGACCTCGTCACCGGCAAAACCCACGCTGAGGGCGAGACTCCGGCCTTGGGGAAACTGGCCGCTTTCTCCGGAGTCTGCGAGTTTCCGGTCCGCGTGAAGTGCGCCACCCTGGTGTGGCACACACTTCGCAGCGCGCTCGACGGCGACCAGAAAGCGGCGACGACGGAGTGAAATAAGCCATGGACGAGCCAACCCCCTTGACGGTTTCGGAGGCCATCGCGCTTCAGGACAAGATGGTGGCGGCTTTGCGCACCTGCTACGACCCGGAGATTCCGGTGAATATTTACGACCTCGGACTGATTTACCAGGCCAACGTGGATACCTCCGGCCATGCTCTGGTGAAGATGACGCTGACCGCGCCGGGCTGCCCTGCTGCCGGCTCACTCCCGGGAGAAGTCGAAGACAAGATTACCGTGCTTCCCGGCATCAAGAGTGTCAAAGTCGATGTGGTGTGGGATCCGCCGTGGAGCAAAGAGATGATGTCCGAGGCCGCCAAGCTTCAACTCGGCTTTCTGTAGCTCGAAAATAGAAATTCGAAATTGGAAAATCGAAATTGGAAACCGCAGAATTACGGCATAAACAGCGGCGATTTTCAACTTCCGGGTTTTTTGACTTCAATCTTCGATTTTTCTTTTCCAATTTCCTTCTTCGACTTTCCGCTTTCGAATTTCGAATTTCGATTTTCCATTTTCCACTATCTAACAAATGGACTCATCTCTGTTCACGTCTCCCTTGGCTGACTACCACCTCTCACAAGGCGCCACGCTGAGCGACTATCATGGCGGGCTTGTTCCCTGGCGTTTCACCGATCCTGTTGCGGAGCACGAGGCGGTGCGCGAGGCCTCCGGGCTCTTTGATTTCTCCTTTCGCGGCAAGTTCGCCATGAAGGGCCGGGATCATGCCAAGTTCCTTCACCGCATGGTCTCCAACGACATCCAGCGTCTTGCTGCTGGCCAGGGAACTTACGCCACGTTGCTGAACCCCCAAGGACATATCCTGGTGGATATGCGTCTCTACTGCGCCGAAGACCGGTTTTTCGTCGATACCGACGCCGACCTGCGCGACAAGGCGCTGCTCGGCCTCAAGCGTTACGTCATCGGTGATCAGGTGGAATTCGAACCTCTGGACCTTTACGCTCTCGCCTTTCAGGGACCACGCTCGCGCCTTTTGCTCGAAAAAACCCTGCACATCAACCTTCCTGCGATGCGGGAGTTTGATCATTTTGCCACCAACTACGCCGGTATCCCTGTGCGCGTAGTGCGCGCGAGCAGCACCGGTGAGGAAGGCTATGAAGTCTGGGTGGGCGCAAAGGGCCTGCTGGCTGTTTGGGGCGCCGCCTGCGGCCAAGCTCCCACTTACGGCATGCTCCCTTGCGGGACACAGGCGCTGGAAACTCTGCGCATTGAGGCTGGAATCCCCCGCTACGGTCAGGAACTGGGTGAGGACACCATTCCCAACGAAGCGGGATTGTGGAACGCCCTGAGCTTCAACAAAGGCTGCTACGTCGGTCAGGAAATCGTGGAGCGAGCCCGAAGCCGCGGGCACGTGAACTGGAAACTAATGGGACTTATCGTGGAGTCAGAGGTTCCACCGCCCTCGGGCGAGAAGCTGGTTCGAGAGGGCAGAGAGATCGGCGAAGTCACCAGCTCCTGCGTTGCTCCAACACTTGGCAAGACGGTAGCCATGGCTTACCTCCGCCACGAAGTCTCGGAACCTGGAACAAAACTGGGGTTCCCATCCGGCACAGTCGCCGAAGTGGTAGCCCTTCCCTTTTACCAACACGCTCCAATCCCAGCCGCCGCTTGAATGCCTATGATTTGCGAGAAGGGGCATATGCATGTGCCCTGCTGTCATTCTGAGCGGAGCGCAGCGCAGCGAAGAATCTCCTTTTGGTTGCAGCCGAAGGCCGCGCTGCGCACAGTCGTCAGTTCATTCCTCCAGTTTGAAATTCACCGTAATCTCCGTTACGACCTCAATAGGCTCGCCATTCAGCAGGGTGGGTTGATAGCGCCAACGCCGCACAGCATCGAGCGCAGCCTTCACCAACAAGGGATGGCCTCTGAGCACCTTCAGCTCTTCTATCGTTCCATCCTTGCCAATGACTGCTTCAAACTCCACGGCTCCCTCGGTCCGAGTCATCTTGGCGATTTCGGGATACTCGGGTTTGGGTTGGTAAATAAGCCTGGCGAGGCTCACGATTCCGCCCATGCGAATCCGCACGGGTGGGGCAGCATTGGATGTTTGAGGAGGGGGCGGTTGCGGCGTGGCGTTTCGGAGGATGTTTCGCAATAAAGGATCGAGCACAGCGTCGGACTGCCCGTCATAGATTCCTCCCGGAACCCCGATAGATGTCGATGGGAACTGCGCGGGTGGGAGAGGTTTATCGTGGATTTGCGCAATTGTTGGCGGGATCGACGGCGGGGCTTTGAGAATCTCGTCGGAGCTAACACCTCGTGTCGCTCTTCGCGAGGCTTGTGTCCCCACGGACGACGGAGGCGGCGGAGGCGAAGGAGCCCGCAACACTTCCATCCATACTGCCTTGGGCAACGCCTCCGTATAGATGAGTGGAACCAGCGCCATTGCTCCCACCAGGAGGACTTCACCGATATATGCGCACGGAATGGCAGCCCGCTTCCAATCTCCAGTCCTGGCTGCTGCATAGACGAGGAAGCAAACGAAGCCTGGGAAGTTCAGAACGAAGGTCAGCGCGACCCAAAATGCAGTGTTCAGCGCCAACTGTCGCGAGTCAGCGTACACATAACAGAGCATCAGTGCAAAAGCGGCGACGAGCCCTCCGAAGAGCAGCGATTGAATGGCAGGCGCCCTGATTGGGGTGGGGGAAAACAACCGCCCCAGCGCGAAGAAGCAGGCAAGCGAGGCCAGCGCGCCGCAGGCTGTGGCGTAAATGTAATGACCTTTCTTCAGCACGGGCGCCCGCGAGGGCGAAGATTCCAGCAACGCTTCGGCAAACATGGCTGCACCTCCTCAGGAATTTCGTAGCATCCGGAGTTCAGGTGACGGCCACGGAGCGCTCCGTTGGCTGCTCACTTTCTCCTTCATCCCATTGGACACCGAATCCAACGGCTAAGTTCCACTATTTCAAGGTTGGTTAACAGATGGGAAAAATTGACGAATATTACCTCGAATCATTAATTCATTGACTCATTAGCTCATTGATTCATTGACCCATTCAGTCGTGGCCCGAATGAGGGGGATCGGCCTTGAAAATCTGCGGCCATTCTGCCACCCCCTTGACAGCTCTTCAGCGAGCGGCTATCCTTCATTCCAGGAAGTCTGAGTTTCTGACTTCCGGAAATGAATCACTATGGGCACCATCGTTAAAGTTCAGCGCAAGGGCCAAGTGACCATCCCCACGCGCCTCCGAGCCCAACTGGGCTTGGTTGACGGCGACCTGGTAGAAGCCAGAGCTCACAGGGGCAGGATCGTTCTCACCCCAAAAATCATCATCAACCGCGAATATACCCCGGCCCAGCGCCGGGTCATAGACGCCCGCCTAGCCAAGGCGGAGGCCGACATCAAGGCTCGTCGCGTGTCCAAACCGTTTTCAGACCACAGCGAGTTCATCGCTGATCTCCAGAACGCAGCCGCAAAGTTGGGTGCTAGCAAAGACTAAACACACACCCAGATGAAGCTCCAGTGGACCTCCCATTTCGCGCGGGCTTATGGTAAAGCGCCCAAGGAAATCCAGGCAGCCTTTGACAAGCAGTCGTTGCTCCTACTCCAAAACCCTCGGCACCCTTCCCTCGACGCCAAAAAGTACGATGAAGGAAAGGGCCGCTGGCAGGCCCGCGTGACCCGCGACTGGCGGTTCTACTTTCGCATGCAGGACGACACCTACACCATGCTAGACATCATCCCCCACCCCAAGTAACGCCCATGTGCACGTCACAAATCCAAACCACGATTTGCCAATTCCCGCAGGAGACTCCCACGCCAGCGGAGCGGCAAGCTGTTCGTCGCGGCAGAGCCGCGTACGAATGTGGTGACTACGTGACACTCCACGAATTTCGCAGCGCTTCCTGGTCTGGGTGTCGGAGATTTGTAGTTGTTCCTTCTGAGGAAATGAATCACTATACTGGGAGGGCCGAGAATTGAATTTGCCTCCTGAATCCTGAATCCTATATTGGCAATCTCACCCTCGCCTCGCATCCCTGGCCCGAGCGCCGGTTCTGGAGGGTCAATGTGCCTCCGTGCGCCTCGGCGATTTGCCGGCTCAGGACGAGTCCGATTCCCGTACCTACGGCCTTGGTTGTGAAGAACGGCACAAAAAGGTTCGTGGTGTTTGGAAGGCCCGGTCCCTCATCTTCGACCAACAATTCCACGTAGTCCCCGCTCCGCCTCCAGCCCAGCTTCACGCCACCTCCGGTTTCGAGCGCCGCATCCGCCGCGTTGCGTAAAAGATTGATAAGCATCTGCTCGAGTTGGTCTGCGTCAGCCTGCAGCGTCAACTCCGGCCCCGGAATCAGGGTCACGGGTAGTCGTCTCTCGAGGCCCGCCACGCGTCGCACCAGAGGGCCCACATCAGCGGGCTGCAATCGGGGCGACGGTAAGCGCGCCAGGCGCGAATAGCCTTCCATGAACCGGCTCAGCGATTCCGCGCGCCCTTCGATAACGCTCAAGCCCCGACGCGCATCCTCCTCCCAGTCGGCTGGGCGCGGCTGGCGGGCCAACAGGCTGCCGAGGGTACCTGCCATGGACTTGATGGGCGCCAGGGAATTATTGAGCTCATGCCCCAAAACCCGGATGAGGCGCTGCCAAGCTTGCCGCTCCTCTTCGCGCAGAGCCCGGCTGAGATTAGCCAGCACCAACATCTGATGCGGCCGGCCATGCTCCCGAAAGGTGCTGCGACGGATTCCCCATCGGCCGGCGCCCCCCGGAAAGGACGCCGCCATCGTCCGCACCGGCTCGCCCTCGAGGCACACGCCCAATCCTAGTTCCATGGCCGTCCGCCCCAGGATTCGTTCCGCAGGCTGTGCCAGCAGCCGCTCACCGGCCCGGTTCAAAAGCCGGAGTCGCTGCTCACCGTCGAAAGTGAAAATGGCCACATCGATCTCTTCCATCACTTTGCGGAGCAACGCTGTGGCTTCCAGGGAAGAGAGCCGCTGACCTCTCAACATCTCGCTGAGCGCGTTCACTTCCGTGAAGACCTCGCCCAGGGCGGAGTCGGATCGAGTCCCTCGAGCGCGAATCGAGTAATCCTCCTCCCTCAGTGCCGAAAGCAAGTTGGAAAGGGTCTGGAGGGGGTAAGCCACTTTCCCGCGCAAGGCGAAGGAAAACCCAAGCCAGACAACGACCATAATGAGGGCCAGGGTCCAGCGTGTTTGGGAGGAGTAAATCCCCCTCCACAACAGGACGAGGGCAACGAGGATGGCGGGGAAACCTGCGGCCAGGGCAATGAGCACCAGGCGGTTTTCGAGCGCCGGACCAGTGCGCCGCGCTGGCACCGGCCGCGCCGTCGTGCTTGTTTTCGGGATTTCAGGGTCTGGGGACATGGCCTGGGTCACAACCCGTATTTCCTCAAGCGGCGATAAAGGCCGCTACGGCTCAAGCCAAGCGCCGACGCAGCCTGGCTCACGTTCCCCCCATAACGCGCCACTGCTTTCTTGATGAGAAGGCACTCCACTTCCTCCAGGCTCATCGCTTCCAGCCGCGAGGCGCCTTCACGCTCCGTCCGCAAACCAAAGTCGCTGGGCCGCACAACATCGCCTTGCGCCATCAGTACCGCCCGCTCCACCGCATGCTCGAGCTCCCGCACGTTCCCGGGCCAAGCATAATCCAGAAGGAATTGGATCGCCGCGGGTTCAAAGGCGGTCAGGGATTTCCGGTAACGCTCGGCAAAACGCCGCAGGAAGTAGTTGGCCAGCAGCGGGATGTCCTCGCGTCGTTCGCGCAGGGGAGGAATGTGAATTTCAATAGTGTTCAGGCGGAACAGAAGGTCTTCGCGGAAGCGGCCGGCCTGCACTTCCTGGATGACGTCCGCATTGGTCGCCGAGAGCACGCGCGCATCCACGCGCCGCGTCTTGGAGGAACCTACTCGCTCCATCTGTCCGGTTTCGAGCACGCGCAAGAGCTTGGCTTGCAAGTTGAGTGGGACATTGGCAATTTCATCCAGGAACAAAGTTCCGCCATCGGCGAGCTCGAAACGTCCGACGCGGTCCATCTTGGCATCTGTGAAAGCCCCTTTGACGTGGCCGAATAGTTCACTCTCAAACACTCCTTCGGAAAGCCCCCCGGCGTTCACGGTCACCATAGGTTTCGCTGCCCGGCCGGACAGGGCATGGAGCGTCTGGGCAACAACCTCCTTGCCTGTGCCGTGCTCACCTGTAATGAGAACGTTGGCATCCGAAGGGCCCACGCGGGAGATTAGCTCGAGCACAGGGCGCATGGCGGGCGACTCCGCGATCAGCGTGGGACGTCCCTCGGCGCGGAGCAACCGGTTCTCCGCCTCCAGGCGAAGGCCCTGCCGGAGCGCCCGGCTGAGGTCGATCTGGGTACGGAGAATGGCAAGTAGGCGGGCGTTATCCCAGGGTTTCTGGACAAAGTCCCGTGCGCCCCGCCGCATGGCCTCCACCGCCAAATTCACGCTGCCCCAGGCGGTCATCACCACCACAGGTAAAGTGCTGTCCATCGTCTGGAGCCGCCTGAGCAGGTCCAGACCTTCCTGGCCGGAAGTGGTATCGCGGGCAAAGTTCAGGTCCATGAGGACCAGGTCGAAATCCTGGGCATCGAGCGCGGCCAGGATTCCAGCCGGGGAAGTCGCAGACTCGGTTGCGAAGCCTTCGCCTTTGAGGAGGAGGCGAAGCGCCTCCAACACGTCGGGCAGGTCATCGGCTATCAGGACTTTCGGGGTTGTTCCGTCGGATATCATCGTGATGCTCGGGGCTGGCTATTATCTTAGCTCGGCTCTGCTTAGGTGTCGGGTGCCAGGTGTCAGAAGAACAGTGACAAGTGACGAGTGACGAGCGACAAGTGACGAGCAGAAGCCAGGAGTCGAGAGTTAGAAGGACCATGGACGCGGCGCGTTACTGCTGTCTGCCAGTCATTCATCGTAATAGGGATCACGTTTCTGGCTCATCACTCATCACTCGTCACTTGTCACTGCTTCACGTGATCCACCCGTCCACCAGCCGGATGATCCGGTGGCCGTAAGCGGCATTAGTTTCCGAGTGCGTCACCTGGATGATGGTTGTTCCTTCATTGTTGAGCTTCTTGAAAAGCTCCATGATTTCCCGGCCCTGGTCCGAATGCAAGTTGCCCGTCGGCTCGTCGGCCAGGATCAATTTCGGGCTCGCAATCACCGCCCGCGCCACGGCCACCAATTGCTGCTGGCCGCCTGAAAGCTGGCTCGGGAAGAGGTCCTTCTTCCCCACAATGTGAAATCGGTCCAGCGCGTCGGCTACGAGGGCCTGGCGCTCCGACGCCTTGATATTCCTGTAGGACAAAGGAATGTCGAGGTTCTCGGCGACCGTTAGGCCGTCCAGGAGATGGTACTGCTGGAAAACGAAGCCGACGGTCTGCTTCCCGATTTCTGCCCGCTGTTTCAAGTTCATTTTATGAACGGGGCGCTCCATCAGGTAGTACTCACCTTCCCAGGCGCCATCAAGCATTCCAAGAATGCTAAGGAGCGTGGTTTTCCCCGCTCCGGACGGCCCCATGATGGTGACGAATTCCCCTTCGGCAATATCCGCCGTGATACGTCGCAAGACGTAATATCTTCCAGGCCCCACAGGATAGGACTTCTCGATGTTTCTCAAAGTTATCATGGCGTGGCCCTCATATCCAATTGAGTCATTTTTCCATCGGCTCATTGATTCATTGAAAAGACAAGCTGTCAGCCGTCAGCTTTCAGCTATCAGCAAGCAGCCGACGCGTTCTCCCATAGCTGACTGCTCTCGGCTGATCGCTGACAGCTTCATTTTCGGCAGGCAAGATACCTGCGCTCCCAACTCACCCCATCACCCGATGTCCTCGCTCGCTCCCAACGCCTCGAGGTCAGCTTTGTCTTGTGCCCGCCCGGTCAGCCTCTTGTTTCGGATCAGCGCCTGCCGACCAATGAAGTTCACCGGGAGCCCTTCCACGGCGACTTGAACTCGATCCGCCCAGGCCTCCTCGAACGGTACACCTGTGATCGAGGTAAGGAGGTCGATGCGATTCGGGGCCACACCCAATTGGACCACGCGATAAGATTCGGCGAAATCTGCCGCTTTCAAACCAAGAGCCGTAAATCCAAACGCTGCCAGCGCCGACTCCAGCCGCGTGGCATTCTGGGGGGAGTTGCGGATCAGGATGTCCAGGTCGCCTGTGTAGCGCGGGAATCCATGGTGGGCCAGCGCCACCGCACCCACGACCACATACTCAACCCCGTTTGAGTTGAGCGATTCGATAAACGCGCGCCAGTCTTCCGGAAGCAGCATCACCCTCCTTGTGCGCTAGAGCCCGAAGCTGAAACAGAATCTCCAGCCGCTCGGCCGACGAGAGCCGGTGGTAGTAGTCGCGCGTGGCCTCTTCGGCCTCGCGAAAAGTCCGAAACTTGGCAACGACGGGGTCCATGCCTCTATTGTACGCGCGGGTGCCCTCGAATCCTATGGCAGAACCGTGGTCCAAGCGCTTAGGGGGCGTCGGATTCTCGCCGTTACCCCTCCCGTTGCGGCAACCTGTAGGCCCAGCGCATACGAGTCATCAGTCTTCAGTAATCAGTTGTCAGTTTTCAGTCCCCAGCTCGAGCCTCCGTCAATCCGAACCGATCCCACGCGGCCATCATATAAATGGCTGGCCCAGCTTTGACTGCGAACTGAAGACTGATCACTGAAAACTTCATTCGTAGCGCAGCGCCACCATGGGATCGACCTTCGCGGCCCGCCGGGCCGGGATGTAACTGGCCAGGGCGGAGACGGCAAACATCAGCGCAATCGCCAGAGTCAGCGCCACAGGATCCGCTGGCGTCAACCCAAAAAGCAGGCTGGTAATCAATTTCGCGGCCCCGATCACCGCAGGTAGTCCGATGGCCGCGCCGATCAGGACCAGGAGCAGCGACTCGCGGAGAACCGACCAGAGGATATTACCGCGTTGCGCACCCATTGCCATGCGAATCCCGATTTCATTTGTGCGGCCGGCGACGGCGTAGGCCATAATCCCGTAGATTCCAACGCAGGCGAGCAGGACTGCCAGCGGGCCGAAGAAGGCCGAAAGTGTGGTGATCATGCGGTCGCGCGTGAGCGATTCACCCACGAGTTCGGTCATGGTGTGAATCTCGATGGGCGGCAGGCTCGCCGCCGTTTGCTTCACGGCTTCGCGAACTGCGGAGCCCACCGCCGACGGGTTTCCCACGGCGCGCACTTCAATATTCGCGACAGATGGGTCGCCAATGGGGTTGAAAAACGGTACATAAAAGCGCCGCGGAGTGTTCTCCCGGACGCTGTTGTACTTGGCGTCGCCCACCACGCCTACGACAACGAAATCGGTGTGGGTGGTCGGAAACATGTCCCAGATGCGCCTGCCGAGGGGGTTTGCGTCGCCGAAGTAGTAGCGCGCCATCGTCTGGTTGATCACGCCGACACGCTGCCCATTTCCCTCGTCCTGCGGCCCGAGTTCGCGGCCTAATAGCACCGGAATGCCGATGGTTGAAAAATAATTCGGACCGACGTGATCAAACCGAGCGTTCATCTCCTGGCCGGACTTCGGCGTGTACGCTTCGATCGATATCTGGTCGGTCGACTCAGAATGGCTAAACAGGCCGTTATGCGAGAGCGTCACGCCGCGAACGCCCGGAATGGCGCGGATGCGTTCGAGCATGTCCCTGTAAAGCTGCGTGGTAGCCGGCCCTTTGTAGCCAGCCGTCACCGGGTCCACATGGAAGAGCAGAAGATGATCGCGATCATACCCGAGCTTCACCTCCGCCAGCTTCCGGAAGCTGTGTACGAACAACCCAGCGACAGTCAGCAGCAGAAGTGACAATGCGACCTGCACCACGACGAGAATCTTGCCCGCGGACACCCGGCCGCCCTGCGCCACGCTCCCGACAACGCCCCGCGATGTTCCTTTCAGAATGGAGTTCAGGTCCAGTCGCGCGACACGAAAAGCGGGCGCCAAGCCGAAAAGAATACCGGTGAGGAGCGAAAGGACGAGCGTGAAAGCGAGGATTTTCGCGTCGGGGTGGATGTCCAGAGGGATCGGCGCCGCGCCGCGCGAGACCAGCCGCAGAAGCACGGCGTCAGCCCAGTTTGCAAGCAGCAGACCCAGCGCGCCGCCCATGGCAGCGAGCAGGACGCTTTCGGTGAGGAGCTGGCGGAACAACCGAGCGCGTCCTGCGCCCAGAGCGACGCGGACAGCGATTTCCTTTTGCCGTGAAGCGGCGCGAGCGAGGAGAAGATTCGCGACGTTAGCGCACGCGATGAGCAGCACCAGCCCGACCACGCCCATGAGGATGAGCAGCGGCTTGCCGAACTCTTCGCGCAGCGTGGAGGCGCCGTGGCTGCCTTCAACCACAGCGATGTGCTGGTTCAGAAAAACGCGCCGCTCGTCTGCCGACATCTCGGAGCCGATCTGCGACTGAAGCATCTGCTGAAACGTCACGTTGATGCTGGCCTTGGCCTGCGCCACGTTGACGCCGGGTTTCAGCCGTGCCATCACCTGGAGCCACATCGTCTTTTCAATGGGGTTCTTCTCCGGTGAAAGCCAGTCCCGGCCCGGAAAGATTTCCGCCTGCATGGTCAACGGGACCCAGATGTCGGGCGCATAGCCGACCGTTTCGCCGAAAAAGCGCGGCGGCGCGACGCCGATGATCTCGTAGGAAGCCTGGCGAATGCGGATTTTGCGGCCAAGGACGGAGGGCTCACCTCCGAAGCGACTTCGCCAAAAGTTGTAGCTTATTACCGCCACGGGATTCGCATCCCGAATCTTGTCCACCTCCGTGGTGAATGTTCGGCCGAGGATGGCATTCACGCCGAGAACGGAAAAATAAGACCCACTGACCATCCCGACATACGCCGGCGCGCCTTCACCGCTCTGCTCTGACCCCTCGACGACCACCACGAGCCTGGGGACGCTGCTATCCGCGGCGAGGATTCCGGAGAAGACCTGGTTGCGCTCGCGAAGTTCCTGAAATTCAGGATAGGTGAGGAGGTCGCGATCTCCATCCTCGCTTCCCACACTCATTCCATGGGAGTCCGGGTCGGTAAGAACTACAAGTTGCCGTGGGTCCTTAACGGGCAGAGTGCTGAGCAAGACCGAGTTGATGACCGTGAAGATGGCGGTGTTGGCGCCGATGCCTAGCGCCAGGGTCAGCACCGCCACGGCTGTGAAGCCGGGGTTCTTGGCCAGCATGCGCAGGCCGTAGCGCAAGTCTTGGAGCAGGGTATTCATCGTCTCCCTCGCATCGAGTCAATACCTCATCTAAAGGGCAAGCTATCAGCCATCAGCTTTCAGCTATCAGCAAGCAGCCGATGCCTTCTCCCAAAGCTGACTGCTGAGGGCTGATAGCTGACAGCTTCATTCATAGCGCAGCGCAACCATGGGATCGACCTTGGTGGCCCGGCGCGCGGGAATGTAACTGGCCAAAAGCGCCGCAAAACTAAGCAGCAACGCGACCCCGGCAAGCGTAACCGGATCAGTCGCGCTCACCCCAAACAGGAGCGACTGCATGGCGCGGGTCAGGACGAACGAGCCGGCAATTCCCACCGCCACGCCAACTACAGTGGTCAGCATTCCCTGGCTGAGTACAAGGCGCAAGACATCTGGCGCGCTAGCCCCGAGCGCGATCCGAACCCCCATCTCGTGTGTGCGCCTCGCCACCGAATAAGCCATCACCCCATAGATGCCCGCCACGGCGAGCAGCAGAGCGGTCGCGGCGAAGACCCCCACCAGCGTCAGGTTGAAGCGGCGCGTCTGGAGCGAGGCGGAGAAGACCTCAGTGAATGTATTGAAGCTGGGCGGAACATTGGGATCAAGGTCGCGCACAATCTCCCGCGCAGCCGGGATGACGACAGCGGGTTGTGCAGTCGTGCGCAGCACCAGGGTGAAGCGCCCAGTGGCCTGGGGCCGTTGCCGGTAATTTACGTAGATGGTCGGGCGCGGTCTTGCTTCCAAGCTGTCTTCGCGGATATCGCCCACAACCCCCACGACGGTGAGCAAGCGCAGGTCCCTATCCATGTTGCCAAACTCGATCGTCCGGCCCAGCGGATCCATGTTGGGCCACTTTTCGCGCGCCAGCGACTGGCTAATGAGCGCAACGTGCGGCGCGTCCATAGTGTCGCGATCGTCGAAGAGCCGCCCGCGCAGCAAGGGAATGCCGAGGGTACGGAAGTAGCCGTCGCTGGCTACACTATAGTCGGCATCGCCGGTGCGCGTCGAATCGTGGAACAGTCGCTCGAGGTCCTCCATCCTGGTCGGCAGTTCCTCTTGTGGGTTCATCAAGAGATACGTGCCGTCTGCCAAGCCCGTCGTCAATGGCAAACCGCTGGTGCCGCCGACTTCCCGGACGCCCGCAACAGCGCGCAAACGCGAGAATAGTTCGTTCAGGAATGCCACCCGGCGGACTTTTTCTGTGTCCTTTTCGGGAAATAGTAGTGCGAGATCTATGGTCAAGACATGTTCCGTGCGGAAGCCGGGATCAATCGCGAGCACGCGCAGCAGGCTCCGGCCCAGCAGCCCGGCGCCGACCAGCAGGACCAGCGTGATGGCGATCTGTGCGGCAACAATCGCCCGGCTGAGGTGGTGGCCGCGCAGCGTGCCCGTGTGTCCCTGGCCGCGCTCGACCAGCGCCCCCTGGAGGTCTCGGGAGGTTGCACGCAGCGCCGTGAAGATGCCCAGTCCGGACGCAACTGCCACCGAAAGAACGAACGTGAAGGAAAGAACCGGCAGGTTTATCGCGACATCCTGGAGGCGCGGCAGGTTGCTCGGGGCCATCGCCACCAACGCGTCTACGCCCCAGAGCGCCGCGAGGACGCCGAGCGCACCGCCGGTGACGGTGAGCAGAAGCGCTTCCGTGAGGAACTGGCGCACCAGCCGGTTCCGCCCGGCGCCCAGCGCCGAACGAACCGCCAGTTCCCTCTCGCGCGCGGCAGCCTGCGCGAGCAGCAGATTCACCACGTTGGCGCAGGCGACCAGCAGCAGGAAGCCGACCGCGCCAAGCAGCACGAGCAGCGCCGGCCGGATGTTGCTTGTCAGGGCGTCACGCAGCGGGGACACGGCCACATCCGTCATCATCGTGTCTTGGCCGTACTGTTGCTTGAGCCTCTGAGCGATTCCGGAAAGCTCGGCGCGCGCTTGGACCAGCGGGACGCCCTCACGCAGCCGCGCCACCACGTGCCAATTGTGCGCCGTGCGGCTGGGCAGCCGTTCCAAAAGCTCACGAGGCGCCCAGATGTCACTGTCGAACGGGAATCGGAAGCCGGGCGGAAGCACACCCACCACAGAAACCGACTGGTTCTCAATGGTCAATTTGAGCGTCGAGAGATTGTTCGTCCCACCCAGGTATTGTTTCCAATAGCCGTAGCTCACCAGCGCGACGGGAACGGCGCCGAAACGCTGGTCTTCTGCCAGGAATCCCCGGCCCAGAACAGGTCCCACTCCCATTAGCGGAAAGAAATCGTGGGAGACTGAAGCCAGCATGCTACGCGTCGGTTCGGAGCCGCCTGACGCGGATTCGAGCCAGGCCCCGTACTCCGCCACACCCTGAAGCGAATGGTTTTGCGAGCGGATGTCTTCAAAGTTAGGATCGGCGAGGTTCATCCGTCCGCCCTTGGCGTTCACTTCCCGCAGATCGATGATTTTGTCGGGCTTGGGATAGGGCAAGGGGCGGAGCAGCACGCCGTAAACCACACTGAAGATGGCAGAGTTGGCGCCAATACCCAGGGCCAGCGTCAGTACCGCAACGGCGGTAAAGCCGGGGTTCTTCGCCAGCATGCGTACGCCGTAGCGAACATCCTGAAAAAGTGCGCCCATCTTTCACCTCAAAAGTTCGCAAGCTGTCAGCCGTCAGCTTTCAGCTATCAGCAAACGACGGTGGCGACTGCATGCCCGCTGCCTGCTGAGGGCTGATTGCTGACCGCTGACGGCTGATAGCTGACTGCTTCATTAGCATTGATTCAATGAGTCAATCACTACTGGGTCTCTTCCACGATCTGGCCATCGAAAAGATGAACGGTCCGGTCGGCGAACTCGGCGTAGCGCGGATCATGAGTGACCATGCAGATGGTGGCGCCTTCACGGTGGAGTTCGCGCAACAGCTCCATCACCGCCTCCCCGTTCTTGGAGTCCAGGTTTCCCGTGGGCTCATCGGCCAGCAGAATCGACGGCTTCCCGGCCAGCGCCCGCGCCACCGCCACGCGCTGCTGCTGACCCCCGGAGAGTTGGGAAGGATAATGCTTCATGCGATGGGACATCCCCACCCTTTCCAGCGCCTCTTGCACGCGTTGTTTGCGTTCCGCGGAAGGCATACCGCGGTAGGTCAAAGGCAACTCCACGTTTTCATAAACGTTCAAATCGCCGATGAGGTTGAAGGCCTGAAAAATAAAACCGATTTCGCGGTTGCGAATCCGGGTGCGCTGCGATAACGAGAGGTCTTCGACCCCGGTGCCGTTCAGAGTGTACTTCCCATCGGTGGGTGAATCGAGCAGCCCCAAGATGGAAAGCAGGGTGGATTTCCCGCAGCCCGAGGGACCGGCGATGGAAAGGTATTCGCCTTTCTTGATCTGCAAGTGGATACCGGAAAGGGCGTGCGTCTCCACCTCGTCGGTGTAAAAGACCTTAGTGACACCCTCCAGTTGAATCAGAGTTTGACCGGAACCGTTCGATTTATCTTGCGGGGAGTTCCGGGAGGTAGCTTCGGCTTCCGAGTTAGAGTCCATTTTCATCTCCTTTACGTCATTGATTCATTCAAAAGATAAGCTATCAGCCGTCAGCTTTCAGCTATCAGCAAACGGCCAATGCGACCGGCGGCAAGCTGACCGCTGACGGCTGATAACTGACACCTGACACCCGACACCTGACACCTATTCGTAGCGCAGCGCCACTATCGGATCGACCTGGGTCGCCCGGCGGGCCGGAATATAAGCTGCCAGGGCCGCGACCAGCGCAAGCAAAAGTGTGAACAGGGCGAAAACCGGAGTATCGATCCGGACGACGCCGAAGAGCAAGCTCGAGAGCGCGCGCGTGAGCGCCAGCGCAATGGGCACTCCGATCGCCAGGCCAACGATCGCCAGCTTGATTGCATAACCCACCACGAGCCTGAGCACGTCGGCGCGCTGCGCTCCCAGCGCCATGCGTACACCGATCTCATGAGTGCGTTGCGTGACGGAGTAGGTCATGAGCGCAAAAATCCCGGAGGCCGAGAGTACAAGGGCGACAACACCAAACACAAACATCATGCGCGCTGAGGACTCGACACCGCTGACATTGTCTGAGATGAGCTGCTCGAGCGTCCGCATGTCGTAGGGGGGCTGGTCCGCGTCCACGCTTCGCACCTGGGCGCGCGTTGAGGCGGCCAGAGCAATGGGATTGCCCGACGTGCGCACCACCAGGGCTGAAGAGGCTAGTGGCATTTGGGCGAACGGAAAGTACGCGGTTGGCTGCGGCACACGATTGAAAGGCGATTGCTCGATATCGCCCACCACACCGACGATGGTCTGCCACGGCTCGCTGCTTTCTGCCCGGCCGAACTTGATGCGCTTTCCGACGGGGTCCTGGCTGCCCCAGATCCGATGCGCCATGCTTTGGCTGATAACAATGGCCAGCGGAGCATCAGGGCCGTCTTGAGCTGTAATAAGCCGTCCCTCGAGCAGCGGTATGCGCAGGGCGCGGAAAAAGCCGGGGGTAATGGACTGCCACACGGCCACACGCATCATGCCCGGAGCGGCAGGAGGCTGCCCCTCGGCCGTGTATTCCGTCCGGTTCCAGCTCCAACCCGATGGCAGGCTGGTGACCGCAGCAGCCGAGTCGACACCGGGCAGGACCTGTAACTTCTCAATGACCTGAGCGTAGAAATCCCTCACGCGAGCTTTATCTCGAGCTTTCGATTCAGCGAGCGCGATACGGAAGGTCAACACGTTACTGCGATCGAAGCCCGGATATTGATTTAACAGGGTACCAAATCCCTTCACCATCAGTCCGGCGCCCACCAGCAAGACCAGCGCGAGCGCGACCTCGGTAACCACCAGCAGCGCGCGGAGACGCTTCCGCCCGGGGTTGGCGCTCCCGCCGCGAACACCCTCCTTCAGCGCCTCATTAGGGTCAGGGTTCGATACGTGCAATGCCGGGGCGAGCCCGGCAAGGATTCCGGTGAGGAGCGTCACCACGAGGGTGAACGCCAGGACTACGGAATCAACCTTCATGTGCTTTATTCCCGGTATGTGCTGAACGATGAACGGCGGGATGGTCCGCTGCATGAGTTCACCTCCCCAACTGGCGAGTAGCACTCCCGCCAGTCCGCCCAGCAGGGCCAGCACCACACTTTCCACCAGTAACTGCCGCGTAATCTGCCACCGGCTCGCGCCTAGGGCGAGGCGCACCGCGAGTTCCTTTTGCCGTACGGTGGCGCGGGCCAACTGCAGGTTCGCCACATTGGCGCAAGCGAGAAGCAGAACGAACGCAGCGGCGCCCATCAGCACCCAAAGGAACTGCCGGGAACCGTAGGTGAGATCTTCGACCAGACTCATCACTCTCACCCCGTGGCCGGCGTTCGTCTGCGGATATTGCTGCGCCAGGTGGGCTGCGATGGTCTCAAGATCCGCCTGCGCCTGCGCCATGGTGGTTCCGGATTTCAAGCGGCCAATGACTTCCAAATAATGACCCGCCCGGTCCGCGTTTTCGGCGGCGCCGAGGTCGAGAGGGGCCCAGGCCTCGGCGCCCACAGGATAATCGAAGTCCGCAGGCATGATGCCGACGACCGTGAATTCCTGCCCATTCAAGTGCAGGCTCTTACCAACAATGCCGAGGTCCGCGCCAAGATGCCGCTGCCAGAATCCATAGCTGAGAACCACGACGGACGTATGCCCGGGCTGAAAATCGCCCGCGGTGATGGCCCGGCCATACTGGGGCGGCATCCCCAGCAGGGGGAACAAGCCAGCGCTGACCTGATAGCCCTCGACGCGCTCGGCAACACCGGCGCCGGTCAGGTTGACGTCCCAGCCATGACCGGCCGCGAGCATGTCGAACCCTTTGCTTTGCTCCCTCCAGTCACGGAAGTTCGCTGGAGCGGCCTTGATATGGTTCTCATTCTGCTTCGGCACGGTCTCCCACACCGTAACGATGCGGTCAAGATGCTTGAAGGCAAAGGGGTGAAGTAGCATGGCGTTTACACCGCTGAAGATGGAGGTGTTGGCCCCAATGCCAAGGGCCAGCGCAATCACCGCCACGGCCGTAAAGCCGGGGTCCTTCGCCAGCATTCGCAGGCCGTACCGCAAGTCGTGAAGCAGAGTGCTCATCGTGTCCTCCCTCAACGGGCAAGTGGTTAGTGGTTAGTGGCTAGCCGGGCCGCGAGCTTCCCACGCAACGAGGCTATCATCTTTTGCAGTTCGGCGATCGTTGCCACACTTCCCTGAGCGTCGGACGGGCGGCAGTACCCCAGTTCGACTGCAAGCGTCAATTGCGTGTCCAGTTCCGCCAACCAGCCTTCCGCATGAGAGAGGAACTGGACGAATTCCTTTCTCCCTCGCCGTGCCTGCCCCTCGGCGATATTGGACGGAACCGAAACAACCGCCCGCCGCATCTGCGCAGTCAAGCCAAACCTCTCATCACCAGGGAAGGCACAGGTCATGGCGTAAACCTGCTTCGCCAAGGCCATGCCCTTCTGCCAGATAAGAAGATCCCGATAACTCTTGATCTCACCGTTTCCGGTCATATCGTTCCTCCACCAACCGCAGCTTGCTCCTGGCCGCTAACCACCAGCCACTAACCACTGCTTTACTCGTGCCGCAGCGCCGCCATGGGATCGACCTTCGCTGCGCGTCGGGCGGGGATCCACGCGGCCAGAACTGCAACCGCGATTAACAGAACACCGGCACCGATGAGCGTGACGGGGTCGGTAGGAGCAACTCCATACAACTGGCTTTTGATGAACCGTGCGAGCGTGAGGGCGACGGGCACACCAATGGCTACCCCGAGAGCGGCGAGCAGTAGCGCCTCGCGCAGGATCGGGTCGGCGATGTTCCGGCGGCTGGCTCCTAGCGCCATGCGGATGGCGAACTCGCGGGTCCGGCGTGCGACGTGATAGGCCATCAACCCATACAGACCGATGCACGAGAGCAACAGCGCGAGGCCCGCGAGCGCACCGCACAGCGTGGCCAGGAGGCGCTCTTGGTTGATGTTTCTGTCGCGCACAGCATCTTGTGTTGTGATGTTGGCGAGCGGCACGTTGGGATCGATTGCAGCCACGGCCTTGCGGGCGGCAGTCGTGAGGGCCATCGGCGGCAGCGCGGTTCGCAGCGCGAAATAGGCATTCCTGTAGTTATTTCGCATCGAGGGCATGTAGGAGATCTGGCGGAAGGGAAAATACACGGTCGGCGGCGCTGCCTCTTTGACGTTGAGGTATTTGGCATCGCGGCACACCCCGACGATCCGCCAGTCGTACATCAAGATGTGCACGGTCCGGCCAACCGGGTTCCTATCGGGCGAGTATTCTCGGGCGAAGGTCTCGTTGACCACAACGACCTCGGGAGCGCCTTCGGCATCGGCGGCGCTCAACCCACGTCCCTGCAACACGGGTATGCCCATGGTCGCGAAGAAGGTCTCACCCACCGTCAGCCGGTAGGACTGCATGCCCTCCCTGTAATCTGCGAAACGGTCAGGAAGGAAGAACCAGCCCGACCATCCCGTGTTGTTAAGCAGCGGATAACCCAGGAAGGTTGCCCCTCGCACGCCGGGAATAGCGGAGAGTGAGTCCTGCACCTGTGCGTAGAATGTCGTGCGCCGCGCGACATCGTCGTAACCGGCGCCGCCCGGATTAAGCTGAAACAGCAGCAGACTTTCCGTGTTGAAACCCGCGTCGATATGCGTGAGATTGACGAGGGTGCGGAGGTAGAGACCTGCGCCAGTCAGCAGCAACAATGAGAGGCAGACTTGTGCGGCGACAAGGACCTTGCCGGCCCGCAATCGTGGCGCGCTGAGCGCACCGTGGCTCTTGAGCCCGCCGAGAGGATCCACGCGACCAGCCCGCAACGCCGGGAGCAGACCCGACAGCAGGCCGGTAACCAGTGCAGTGGCCAGGCTGAAGCTCAAAACGGTGAGATCAAGAGAGAGGTCGTAGTGCAAACCGTCCGCGGACCCGGCAAGCAGGCGGGAGATTGCAGTCTTGCCCCACATGGCCACCAGGACGCCGAACCCGCCGCCGAGCGATGCGAGCACCAGACTCTCCGTGAGCGACTGGCGGACGAGCCGCCAGCGGCCGGCGCCGATGGCGGCGCGCACCGCCAGTTCGTGCTCCCGAGTGGCGCCGCGTGCCAGCGACAGACCGGCGAGGTTGGCGCACGCCACCAGCATGACCAGGCCGACCACACCCAGCATCAACAGTAGCGGCTTGCGGTAGTTGTTGCGGTCAATCGCCAGCCCGCCGCGACCCGGCTCCATCAATATCCTCGGGTCTTTCATGATCGCACCGGCCTCGCGGGCAAAAGCGACGTCCAGCGTGGCCCGCAGTTGAGTGTCGCTGACACCGGGCCGAAGCCGGGCCATGAGGCGCACAAACCAGTGATAGCTCTCAGTAATCGGCCTATACAAGAACTGCGATTGGGCCGCCATCGGCACATAGAACTCGCTCGGATCGCCCGGCACTACGCCGGAAAACTCTGGCGGGAGCACGCCGACCACCGTGAAACCGGTGCCGTCCAGCACGACTGTCTGGCCGAGCACGCCGGGATCCAGAGCGAGGTGTCTTTCCCACCAATCGTAGGTGATCACCACGCTCGTCGCGGAACCCTTGAAATCTTCCTCTGCATTCAACAGCCGGCCCATGAATGGATGTACCCCGAGACCGGAGAAGAAATTGTCCGAGACCATCATCCCTCTGGTCGTGAATGCCTCGCTCTTCGCACGAGCCGTAATGTCCTGGAGTGGTTGAAACCCGAAGATGTTGGCCAGCGCGGCACCTTGTTCGCGCAGATTAAGAAAGGCGGGATGGGTAACGGAATGGGCGGACATTCGGCTGCCGCTGGTTGTGGCCAACGGCTCGTTAAGGGACGTCATATGCACATAGTCGCCTGTCCACCGGATCACGCGCAGTTCCTGGGGATTCGGCACGGGCAGCGAGCGCAGCAGGATGGCATTGACGAGCGAGAACACAGCGGTGCCCGCGCCAATGCCGAGCGCGAGCGAAAGCACAGCCACTGCCGTGAAGCCCGGGTTCTTGGCCAGCATGCGTAAGCCGTAGCGCAAGTCCTGGAGCAGAGTCAACATCATCCACCTCAACAGATAGCAAGCTATCAGCCATCAGCTTTCAGCTATCAGCAAACAACCGATGCGGCCGGCGGCAAGCTGACCGCTGACGGCTGAAAGCTGACACCTGGCACCCGACACCTGACACCTATTCGTACCGCAGCGCCTCCATGGGATCGACCTTGGTTGCCCGCCGCGCGGGGATATAGCAGGCGACGAGTGACACCAGGCACAGCAGCAATGTCACCGCCGCATAGGTCCACAGATCGCTAGTGGCGACCCCAAAGAGCAAGCTTTTGAGGTAGCGTGTAAGTGCGAGTGATATCGCAATACCCGAGCCCAACCCGGTGATCGTCAGCCGCAGCCCCTGGCCCAGCACCAGCCGGAAGACCTCCGCTCGCTGTGCTCCGAGCGCCATGCGAATGGCAATCTCATGCGTGCGCTGGCGCGTGGTGTAAGCGATCACTCCGTAGATGCCCACGGCGGCGAGGACTAGCGCCAGTAATCCAAAGGCGCTGGCGAAGGTTCCGGCGAGCCGTTCAAAAATGCTCCCAAGCTGCATGCTGGATTTGAGAGTGGTCACCCCGAAGACGGGTAAATCGGCATTGAGTTCGTGGACGGTTCTTTCCACCGCTGCGGCGTAAGCCTGCGGATCACGTGACACCCGCGCGTGAATGATCACCAGATCGCGGTAGCGCTGGTAAAGAGGCTGGAAGAAAACGGGCTCCGGGGGATAAACCAGGCGGCGGTACTTACCATTTCGAGCCACGCCCACAACGTTAAACCACTGTCCGTAGATGCTAATCCGCTTGCCAAGCGGATCTTGCCCGGGCCAGTATTGGTCCACAAACTGCTGATTGACGATGGCAACCCGCTGTGACTTTTCCATATCCTGCTCAGTGAAGTCACGCCCTGCAATGATGCGAATCCGCATCGTCCGGAGGTAGTTCGGACCCACGATGGCGCGGCTGACTTCCATGGATTCGCCGGGCTGTGGGAGGTAACCATCGGGATGGACATAGTCGGTATGGAGAGTGAAACTGAGAGGCGAGAAATCCGCCAGGGTCACCGCTTCAATCCCGGGCAGGGCTTCGAGCTTCGAGAGCAATTGCCGGTGGAAGGCGATGCCTTGAGCTTCTGAATAGCCCGCGGGCCCAAGTTCGTAGGAAGCCAGTAGCACGTGATTGGGGTCAAAACCGGGATCCAACCGCTGGGAGTTTTGCAGGCTGCGGGAGAACAGGCCGGCACAGATCAGCAGAAGTAGCGAAAGGGAAATCTGCGCCACGACCAAGGCGCGGGAAAGCCGCGACTTGTGAATTCCGCCCGACATACTGCCCGCCTCCTCCTTCAGCACGGCGATGGGCGCCAAGCTGGAAGCGCGTAGCGCCGGCAGAATGCCGAAGATCAGGGCGGTGAGAATTGAGATGAGGATCGTCACAGCGAGCACGGTGCGGTCGGCGTGCCCATTGATTGTGAGCGGCAAGTTAGTAATGGGCGGGAAGAAAGCTGCAAACGCCCCAGCAGTCCAGTTAGTGAGCAGCATGGCGACCCCGCCGCCTAGCAGGGCGAGCAGCAAGCTCTCCACCAAGAGCTGGCGTACCAGTCGCCAGCGACTGGCGCCCATCGACAAGCGCAGGGCAACCTCACGACGGCGAGCAACGGAGCGCACCAGCAGCAGATTCGCGACGTTGGCGCAGGCCAGCAAAAGCAACACTGCCGCCAGCGCCAGCAACATGGGCAGGCTCTTGTACATATAGACGTTCGCTCCAAAGGGCGAGCGCCAGAGCGGGTCCAGGGTGATCTGGTTGGGGCCACGATGGGAATCGGGATACTGCTCGACGATGCGCTGCATTTGAAGATTCAGTTCCTCTTCGGCTTGGCGTCGATTGACCCCGCCCTTGAGCCTGCCGAGCACGTTGAGCCAATACGCGTCGCGTTCGCGGAACTGATCTCCCCCATAAACCAGGGGGAACCAGAGGTCGGTTCGCAGCCCCGTCTTGCATCCTTGGAAATCCGGAGGAGCCACTCCCACAATCGTCCCCAACCGGCGGTTGATCTGGATGGTCTTGCCGATAACAGACGAGTCTGCGCCGAAATGGCTCTGCCACAAGGCATAGCTGATCACGACTGCCGGCATCCCTCCGGGGTTTTCCTCTTCCACGGGCTGGAAGCCGCGACCGAGGATGGGGCGCACGCCGATCACGTCGAAGTAATCCGCGGAAACAACCGCCCCATAAATGCGCTCCGGCTTATTGGTGCCGGTGAGGGACACGAAATCGTCGTGGTACGCCAGGAGCCCCGACAAGCTCCGGGTCCTCGCGCGCAAGTCCACGTAGTCCGGATAAGAGAACGGCGGCGTGGGGTGCTCACTTCGCTCGCCTCTCATAACCGAAACGAGCTCGCTGGTGTCGGCAACTCCCGGAATAGGGTCCAGCAACGTGGAGTTGATCCAACTGAAAATGGTGCTATTCGCGCCAATGCCGAGTGCCAGCGTGAGCACAACAATGGCCGTGAAGCCTGGATTCTTCGCCAGCATTCGTAAGCCGTAGCGCAAGTCCTGGAGCAGTGTGCCCATCGTTCACCTCAAGAGTTCGCAAGCTGTCAGCCGTCAGCTTTCAGCTATCAGCAAACTCCTACCTCCCAGCCTCGTTTCTTCAACTGGCCACTGACGACTGACTACTGACAACTTGGCTTCTAATGACCTGCCAAAACCCTTTCGACATCCTGCTGAGGCTGATGGCTGACGGCTGAAAGCTGACAGCTTAGTTCAGCCTAATGCGGTTGAAGGCATCCCAGGTGGACATATCGGAAAGGACTACGCGGTCCCCGGGTCTGAGTCCGTCCAGAATCTCCACGGTGTTGACGGAGCTTCGGCCCAGCTTCACCTGCACCCGCGCCGCGCCGTTGCCTTCCTGATCCAGCTTGAAAATGCCCACCGTGCTGTTGGGCTGGCCAAAAGCCGGCCGGCCCACGTAGATCACATCCTTCAAGTTCTCGATTTCGATGGTGCCTTCCACGCTCAAGTCGGGGCGCGCGCCTTTCGGAAGTGCGCCCTCCAGTTTGACGTCCACCGTCACGGTTCCGTTTTGCACCGCCGGGTCAATCCGCATCACGTGGCCTGAAATGATGCCGTTGCGCGTGTCGATGGAAGCGAGTAGCCCGATCTGAACGTCCTTAGCCTGGGTTTCGGGAATCTTCAGTTCAGCCTTCAGCCGGGTCGGCTGGGCCACCTTGGCCAGGATCGTGCCCACCGTGACCTGCTGGCCGACTTCCACGAGCAACTCTTGAAGCACGCCCTCCGCGCCTGCCCGCACCTGAAGACGGTCCAGTTGTGCCCGCTTCAACTCGTAAAGAGCCCGAAGTTGCTCGACCTTGGCCTTCTGAGCTTCGAGTTGGGCCTTGGCAGACGCAGCACTTACGCTCAGCCGGTCTTGCTCGATCTGATTGCGGGTGGTCAACTCGTCGGCCTTGGCCTTTGACAGCTTGGAGTTCAGTTCCGCCCCCAAACCTGATTTGGCCAGCGCTTCATCCTTTTCGGCATTGAGCGCCGCCTGGCGATAGTCAGCCTGAACCGTGGCCGCTGCCGCCCTGTGGTCCAGAAGCTGGCTATCAAGCTGCGCCTTAAGACTGTTGTAGTCAGCCTCGGCGGCCTTAAGTTGCCATTCGGCATCGAGAGCGGCTTGCTCTAACTCAGGGTTTTTCAGTTCAAGGATTACCGAATCAGCCTTCATGGGCACACCCGGCAGAACCAGCCTGCGCACCACCCGCCCGTCCGTGGTCGCCGGAATCCACAGGATCTCCTCAGGAACCAATGTGCCCAATCCTCTCACTTCCAGCAGCATCGGCCCTCGCTTCACCGTGTCAATCCAGACGGTCGCCTTATCCACGCTGGGCGCAGCGGGTTTGAGGCGCGAAAGTCCAAGGGTTACTAAAGCAAGGACTAACAGACCCAGAATAGAATAAATGATCCTGCGAATTCGCCGTTGTCGCTTTGCAGACTCACGTGGTATGTCCATAAAACCTCTCCGAGGATATTCAAGGCACGAGGGCTGCCATCCTCTTCGTTATTCGAGACATTTATTTTCAAGGGGTTAGGGAGAAGAGCGGGTGAAACTCCCGGCTGAGGTGTCCGGTTTTGGGATAGCTCGTCCCGAGTTCGGACAGTGACATGATTGCCGAGTGGCAGTTAGCGACATCGAAGACTAGGTTCTCATTGCCGATTGACGATTGACGATTGAAAAAGCGCTGTCGCAATTCCCTGCGCTCTCAAACAGCAATCGGCCCGCCACGGCGGGAAGATCGGCAATTCTCGCCATCCTGGGCCAAACCATGATCGCAGAGATTTAATGGTTGACAGATTGCACCTCGTGAGCTAGCATGCTAGCGTATGATTACGGTCGGGAATGCCCGCAAGGACCACATACGCCTCAGCGCCTTGGCCTGTCCTGGAGACGAAAAGCCCCCGGCGTCAGGGAAAATGATTTGTTGGCAGACGTCTTCTGTCAACCATCAACTCTTGACAGTGGGCGGCAATTCGGAAAGAATTCTTTTTTGAAGGAACGATGCGGGAATGTTATTGAAAACAAAGGACCGCTGTGAAAAACTTGGGCGCGAAGCCGGAATGTTTATGAAAAGAAAGGTGCTTAGCCCTATAAGGCGGGAATGTTGTTGAAAAGACAGGTGGTTATATCTCGCCAGAGCAAGAGCGAATGACTGTCATAGACAATGTGTCAATTATGACACGCATTATGGCGAAGCGGGTTTTTCAGCACGCGAATGAGTGCTGAGGAAAGTGAGGAGAACCCTTTGAGGGCAAAAGCGTTTTGGCGGGTCATCATTTTAGTGTGCGGAATCCTTGCTACTAGCTCGTGGCAACTTTCTTCTGAAAACCAAAGTGCTCCTAAGCCTGGGGGCACGGAATCTGCTGCGAAAGCCACCGCACTTCCTCAGATTTGGAAGTCCGCGACGACTGGCAAAGAGTACCGCGTACAGATTGATGGCGACCGCTTAACTGCCGAGTGGTCAAACATCCCACCTGAGGCTGCCAAACAAGGCGCATACATTCGCAGCGAATGCCGCCGCAGCGGCACAAAGTGGGTAGGCACATCCCGCATTCTTCTGCCTTGCCCCCTGCCGGATGGAAAGACGAAAATGTGTCCTATGCTGCTTCGTTTTGAGGTGGACAACATCTCACCCGAGCGCATCACCGGAGGCGGTGAGAGCCTCAGGGACTTTGACTGCGGCTCGTGCGAGGTACGGAAGACAGGCTGGGGCCCGTTTAGCTGGGCGCCTAAACGTTGAGATAATATGATATGAATTGGCAAATTGTTGTTGCGCATTTGGTTCTGGGGGCAGGCCTGTGAAGATTCGCATTTTGGGCGTTCCGCTCGACCTGGGGCAAGAACGCCGGGGAGTGGATATGGGCCCGTCGGCGGTGCGCGCCGCGGGGCTCAACCACGCGCTCAAGAACCTGGGGCATCAGGTGGAGGACGCCGGAAACATTCATGTCAGGTTGCCGGAGGAGCAGCACTTTGGTGACCGGCGAGCGAAATACTTGAAGGAAATTGCTGAGACCTCGCAGGAAGTGGCACAGCGTGTCTACCAAACCCTGGAGGCGGGTTATTTCCCTCTCTCGCTGGGCGGCGACCATTCCGTAGCCGTCGGCACGCAGGCGGGCGTCTCCAAGTTTTTCCATGACCGGGAGCAGTCCGTCGGTTGTCTTTGGATTGACGCGCACGCTGACATGAACACGCCGGAGAGCAGCCCCAGCGGCAATGTTCACGGCATGCCGCTGGCTGCAAACTTGGGTCATGGTCCGGAATCGCTGAGCAAGATTTTCGGCTACTCGCCCAAAATCCCGCCCCAAAAGTGCGTCCTGATTGGGGCGCGCGCGCTGGACAGCCGCGAGCGGCGCCTTGTGAAAGAGTCGGGCATCAAGGTGTTCACGATGCGGGCAATCGACGAGTTGGGGATGCGGTCGGTTATGGAGAAGAGCATTGCACTCGCCAGCAATGGGACTGCGGGTTTCGTCGTCTCTTTCGACGTGGACGTGGTAGACCCGGATGAGGCGCCGGGCGTCGGCACGCCTGTCCCTGGCGGCATCACGTACCGCGAGGCGCATCTGGCAATGGAAATGGTCGCCGACAGCAGGAAAATGCTGGCTTTCGAACTGGTGGAGATTAATCCCATCATTGATGTCATGAATAAGACGGCGATACTGGGCGTGGGCTTGGTCAGTTCCGCTCTTGGGAAGAAGATTCTGTGACAAAGAAAATCCGGTTGGGAGTCCTTTTTGGTGGACGCTCGGGTGAGCACGAAGTCTCACTGACTTCCGCCGCTTCAGTGATGAAGGCGCTTGACCCGGCGAAGTATGAGGTGGTGCCGGTCGGCATCACGCGCGAAGGCCGATGGCGGGTGGGGTCCGGAGCGTTCGGACTCTTGACGGAGGCGGCGGGGGATGATGCGGCGCAGCGAACGGCGCCCTTACAGACTGTGCTCGAGGAAGGCAGGGCGGTCACGCCGTCGGTTGATCCGACCGGCCCGAAACTTCTTCCCCTGGCCAAGTCATCCCCTGCTCCAAATGCTCGCCCGGAAGTGGACGTGATATTCCCCGTACTGCACGGCACCTTTGGGGAGGATGGAACTATTCAGGGATTACTCGAGCTCGCAGACGTTCCTTACGTGGGTGCGGGAGTCCTGGCTTCCTCTGCGGGCATGGATAAAGACGTCATGAAGCGACTGTTCCGCGATGCCGGATTGCCCGTCGTTCCCTGGGAATTGGTGCTGCGAAGGGATTGGGAGCAAGACCCCGCGGGCGTTCGCAAGAGGATTGAGAAACGGCTGCGCTACCCGCTGTTCATTAAGCCTGCCAACTTGGGGTCATCCGTGGGGATCACCAAGGTGCACAAGCCGCAAGAGCTTCAAGCCGCCATGGACTTGGCCGCGCAATACGACCGCAAGATCCTTGTGGAGAAGGCCGTCGACGCGCGGGAGATCGAGTGCGCGGTGTTGGGAAACGATAGCCCGGAAGCCTCCGTGCCTGGGGAGATTATCCCCGTCAACGAGTTCTACGACTACGAGGCGAAGTATATCAAGGAAGGCTCCGAGCTGGTGATTCCCGCCCGCCTCAGCGCCCGCCAGACCAAACGCGTCCAGGAGTTGGCGGTCCGAGCCTTCAAAGCCATCGACTGCGCCGGCATGGGCCGCGTGGACTTCGTGCTGGACCGGAAGACCGGAAGAATCTTCGTGATGGAAATCAACACCATCCCCGGATTCACTTCCATCAGCATGTATCCAAAGCTCTGGGAGGCCAGTGGCGTCCCCTACTCAAAGCTGCTTGATCGCCTGATTGAACTGGCCCTCGAACGCCACCGCGACAAGATACGCACGCGGTACGAGTACACGGCGCAGAGGTAGTGTGTGGCTTGTCCGTTGTCCGTGGTCCGTTGTCCGTGGGCGGCCGGAAAAAGGGGCTGGGGGCTGGGGAATTCTGAATTGTGAATTGAAGAAGTGCGGCGGTCAGAGGCCCTGGGCGCGGCGCGCAAAGCAAGTTCTGCATCCCCAATTCACCATTCACCGTTCACTATTCATAATTCTGCTCCTTCTACCGCATGAGCCCTCTTGACAGCCGCAGGGCAATATTGTAATTTAACTATCTGGTTAGTTAAATGCCAAAGCGGAGTCCGCACAGGCTCGTAACTCGCAACTCGCGCCATCACAACAGCGCGGAGACCCGTGAAGCCATATTGGAAGCCGCGGAGCGTATGTTTGGGGATGAAGGGCTGGAAGGCGCCCGCACGGAGGCCATTGCCGCCGCAGCAGGCGTCAACAAGGCGCTGCTTTACTACTACTTTGGAAGCAAAGACGGGCTATACCGAGCAGTCCTGGAAGGCTACCTGGCGGACTTTAACCGTCAAGCTTTGGAACTCCTTTCTTCAAAGGGTTCGGCCCGCTCGCTCCTGCTACGGTATATCAATATCCATTTCGATTTCATTGGAGCCCACCGCCACCACGGGCCCTTGTTTCAACGCATGCTGATGGCGGATCAAAAATCCCTCGTGCGGCTGGCCCGGAAGTACTTCCTGCCGCGGTCGAAAGCGCTTCTCAGGGTCATTGAGCGAGGAATGCGGACTGGGGAGTTCCGGCGCATGGATAGCACCCACGCTGCCATTTCGCTGCTCTCTCTGATTGTGTTCTATTTCAGTTCAGCGCCCGTGTTGCGGGCGGTCAGCGGCATAGACGCATATGCCAAAGCCAATCTGGCGCGGCGAAAGGAAGAAGTGCTGAAGTTTGTCCGCTATGCGCTGTTCAAGAATCCGGAGAGCGAGGTGCAATGAAGCGCAAAATACTAATTCTGGCGCTCATTCTGCTGGTGCTTGCCGCCACCGTGGCCTACTTTACAGCCACGACCAAGCCGCACAGCATGGTCATTACAGGTATCGTCACCACCAACGACGTCATCGTAAGCGCGCAGATTCAGGGCCAACTGGCACAACTGCTTGTTAAAGAGGGCGACACGGTGCAGGCCGGGCAGCTTGTGGCAGTCATTGAACCCGAGGAATTGCGCGCCGACAAGGCCTTCTATGCGCATACGGAGCAAGGCACGGCGGCTCAGGTTCAACAGGCAGAAGCAGCGCTCCAATATCAGGAGAAGCAGACCCGGGATCAGATTCGGCAGGCAGAGGCAGCGCTGGCATCGACCCAGGCGCAGCAAGCTGAGGCAGAGGCTGACCTTGAACTGGACCGGGTCAACCTGGAACGAGCCGAAGGCCTGTTCAAGCAGAGCATCGTTTCAGCTCAATCCCTCGATCAGGCGCGAGCGACCTATGAGGCGCAAAAGGCCCATGTGGAATCTCTCCGCAAGCAAGTGGATGTGCAGCGCGCTGCCGTAGCATTGGCCCATTCCAGCGAAGACCAGATCACGGTGCGGCGAAATGAACTCCTCTCGATGCAGCGGCAGTTGGCGGCGGCGGGGTCGCAGAATTCGAAAGCCCAGGTCCGTCTCAATTACACGGAAATCCGCGCTCCCATCCCGGGCTTCGTCGCCAGCCTACCGGCTCGCCAGGGCGAGGTGGTGAACATCGCCCAGCCCATCCTGGAAATCATCAATCCCGATGATCTCTGGGTGCGGGTTGATGTTGAAGAGACTTACATTGACCGCGTCCATTTGGGAGAGAAGATGATGGTGCGCCTGCCTTCAGGAGCCGAGCGCGAGGGCACAGTTTTCTATCGCGGCGTGGACGCTGACTATGCGACACAGCGTGACGTGAGCCGGACCAAGCGCGACATTAAGACCTTTGAATTCCGTCTGCGGGTAGATAACAGCGACCGCAGCCTCTGGCCGGGGTTGACGGCCTACGTGATTGTCCCGCTGCCGGAGGCGAAGTGAGGGGCAGGATTCAGGATTCAGGATTCAGGAGTCAGGATTCAGGAGAAGAGTAAGGAGCAGAATTATGAATGGTGAATAGTGAATGGTGAATTGGGGATGCAGAACTTGCTTTGTGCGCCGTGCTCAGGGCCTCTGACCGCTGCACTTCTTCAATTCACAACTCAGAATTCACAATTCAGAATTGCCCTAGCCCCTGACACCGTCTTTTCAACTGCCCACTGACTACTGACTACTGACCACTGACTACTGACGACTGTTTAATCGGTCTGGAAAGGAACAAGCTCGTGCCAGCGATTGAAGTTCTGGAAATCAGGAAATGTTTTGGCACGTTTTGCGCGGTTGACACCCTGAGCTTCAACGTGCAGCGCGAGGAAATCTTTGGTTTGCTCGGTCCCAACGGAGCGGGCAAGTCAACCCTGATCCGCATGCTCACCACGCTGATTCCTCCCACCTCCGGCACCGCGATCATCAATGGTTTTGATGTGGTGCGCTCGCCTGATGAAGTGCGCAGGTCGATTGGCGTCATCCCCCAAGCCATGACTTCCGACCTGGACCTTTCCGCGAACGAGAACATGAATATCTTTGCCAAGCTTTACGGAGTTTCGCGTGAGCGACGCCGGCGCGTGGTGAAAGAACTGCTGGATGCCGTGGACTTGGAGCAATGGGCTGATAAACCAGTCAAGAACTTCTCCGGCGGCATGCGGCGTAGGCTGGAAATCGCGCGGGGGCTTGTCCACGAGCCCAACATTTTCTTTCTCGACGAACCGACCACGGGCCTCGACCCCGCTTCGCGTATCGGGGTTTGGGAAATGCTGATGAAACTCAAGAAGGGCCGCGACCTCACGATCCTGCTGACGACGCATTACATGGACGAGGCCGACAAGCTTTGCGACCGCATCGCGATTATGGACCACGGGAAGCTTGTGGCGCTCGACTCGCCGCTGAAACTCAAGGCGTCGATTCCGGGAAACAACATCCTGGAAATCAGCTTTGCAAGAGTTCCCGAGGGATGGCCTGAAACCCTCCAGAACCTTCCGGAAGTGCAGAGCGTGAAGGCGGAAGACCATGTTTACCGCATCGGATCGAACAACGGGCCCAGAACAACCGTGGCGTTGATGGAAGCAACTCGCCTGGCGAATGTGGAAATTACCTCGCTCTCGGTGCAGAGCACGACCCTGGATGACGTCTTCATGCATTACACCGGCAGGCAATTACGCGATACCTTGCACGACGCGCCCGGCCTCGATCTCGGCTTCGTGCGTACCACGGGCTTCACGCGCTAAGGACGGAACCTTATGAACCGTATTCTGGCCATCATCGAACGCGATTTGCGCAAGTTCGCGCGAAGTCCCACCCTGATTGTCGTCTCCATGTTCTTTCCGCTGGTGCAGTTGGTGGTCCTGGGTTACGCCTTCGGCGGGAAGATCAAAGATTTGAAGGTGGGAATTGTCGATCAGGATCGCGGCATCCCCACGGTGAAGTTGCGGGAGATGTTTGGAGCCATTGCCGCCAACGCGCTAACCTTCACGACGGTCGATTACACGGACCTCACGAAGGCCAACACAGACTTGCGGGAGGGGAGAATCAACGCGGTCCTCAACATTCCGCCCGAGTTCTCCCGGCGTTTTCTTGCGCAGGACGCGCCGCAGGTGGCGCTCATTGAAGACAACACGGATAATTTCGCCGTCGGGGCCCTGGAAGGGGCATTCTCCGATTTACTCGGCGCCTACAATCAGCGCGGCCTCAGCCCACGCGTGCCCAGCGGAATCACGCTTTCCGTGGTGGAGCTTTACCCTTACGTTCCCTACATCCAATACCTGCTTTCCGGTTCGATTGTTATTGCGATTTACATTTCGGCGATGATCGGCGGCGGGATCATCTATATTGACGATAAGGCGCGCGGGCTTCACGAGGGCTATCTTCTGACGCCGATCAGCAAATCGGAATTGATTCTGGGCTTCAACTTGTCAGGGGCAATCAAGGCCTCGCTGGCGGGGTTGGTCCTGACGACTCTGGGATCGATCATCGCGGGCATCCCGCATCCCCTGGATCCTGTCCGCATGATGAAGCTCCTTCTGCTTATCGCGATTACGTCCATCGCCCTGATCAGCATGATGTTCCTTTTCATGGTGAGGGTAAGCGACCCCTTGGTACCTCGGGCGATTTTCGGTGTGCTCAACACCTTGCTCTTCTTCCCCAGCGGCGCTGTCTACCCCATCAATGGTTTCCCCAAGTGGATGAAGGTCATTTCCGGTGTCGATCCCTTCACCTATGCCGTGCACGCATTCAAGGCCCTGTTGCTCAAGAATACCCCGCTGTTCGCGATCGCGGGCGACCTGACATATCTCGCCCTATTCGCCGTTTTTTCCATGCTCTTCGCCACCTGGCTTTTCCCCCGCACGCTTTAACCCGAATTCGGAAGTTAGCGTGGGTGCAATGTGCATCTTGTAGGGGCACAGCGCGCTGTGCCCCTACGCCCGGCCCCGCACCATTCTGTTCCTCCAGTATCTGCGTCGAACGGGCATCGAATCAAGTGATTCTGCTCGAACGGCGGCTGCCAACTTTCGAATCCGGGTTTAACCTCTTGCGGTTCTGCTGGGGAAGGTTCGCGAGGTCCATCTCTCGCGCCTGCTCAAACTGCTCTTCAGAATTCCCCCGCATCGAATACAATAGAACGGTAGGTGGTAGGTAGTAGGTGGTATGTGGGGGCGAGGTTTTTCCCCACCTGCCACCTACCACATACCACCCACCTTTATCCGGCATCTTGGTAGACTGAGCCGAGTAAATCATCAGAGAGGGCAAAGCCCATGACGCTGTTGGATGCACCACCTCCCAAACCTCCCATCCATATCTGGAGGTACATAGTCCTTGGCATCTTGATTCTTCTGATTGCCGAAGGTCTTTACTTCTCTTTTCGAAATTATCCCGAGGAGCGCGCGGTGACACGCTTCCTAACAACCCTCGAGCAAGGAAAGTTCCAGGAGGCCTACCGGCTTTGGCAGCCGAGCCCCTCCTACTCCTTCCAGGATTTTCTTCAGGGTTGGGGGATACAAGGAGACTACGGTAAGATTCGTGAATTTCAGATTCTGGCCACGAAATCCAAGGGGTCGTCCCTTGTAATCGTCACCATAAAGGTTAACAACGTTGATCCGCCCCTCGACATTGTCGTGGACCGCAAGACGAAAGCACTGTCCTATTCAGTCTTCTGAATAGTGAATAGTAAATTATGAATTGTGAATTCTAAACTGAGGAAGTGCAGCAGTCAGAGGAGCTGAGGGCGGCGCGCAAAGCAAACTCTGCGTCCGCAATTCACCATTTACTATTCACCATTCACTATTCATAATTCTGCTTGTCCCTCGTCACTGTTCTTCGGCCACCGCCCCGAGCAATTCTTCTTGAGTGATCTGAGCGGTGCCGAATTTCAGCACGACGCGGCCGCCGGCAAGGTTCGCCAGTTCTGCGGCTTCCCTCACGGAGGCTCCGGAAATGAAGGCCAGCGCCAGGGCGGCGAGGACGGTATCACCCGCACCCGTTACATCGTAAACCGGCCGAGGCAGGCTCTTGATTTCCTGCCCTTCCTTATTCGGCTCAAAGAGCACCATTCCCTCGCTGCCTCGGGTAATGAGTAGGCAGGAGCAGTCGAGTTCCGCGCGCAACCGTTGCCCACCGATTTCGAGGTCATGCCGATTGCGTAGGGGTGCGTGGGCCATTAATTCCGCCTCGTGCAGATTTGGGGTGACCACGGTAGCGTGGCGACAAATCTCCGGGTGCTCGGGCTTGGGGTCCACAAACACCGGGATGCGGCGCTGGCGAGCCAGGGCTTTCACCTGGTTGCAGAGTTCGGTAGTTACTGTTCCTTTACGATAATCAGAAATAATCAGCCCATCCAGCCGTCCCGCCTGAAGCGCGAAATTGCGGGCGAGCTTTTCTGCAGTCTTCCTTGCTATGGCCTCCGGTCTCTCGAAATCCAGGCGGAGGAGTTGATGCTGAATGGCAGCGATGCGGACTTTGTGCGGTGTCATCCGCCGGCGTTCGAAAAGGAGTGTGCCGGTGGGGATGTGGTGACTCTTGAGCAACGCCCGCAGTCGCTTGCCACTTTGATCATTGCCGACGACCCCGTAGGGTATTGGCCTGCCGCCCAATGAGGCGATATTAGCTGCCACGTTCCCTGCGCCCCCCGGATAGTCTCTTCCCATGCTGGGATCCTGAATGAGAACCACCGGCACCGGCGCTTCCGGAGAGATGCGCGTGACTTCCCCACGCAGCAATTCATCCAATACGTAGTCGCCTAAGACGGCGACCCTTCGTCCCTGGAATCCTCGAACAATGCGCGAAAGGCGGATTTGCTTTTTGTTCATAGTGCCTCTAATCCGAAGACGGCGTTTGCCTGGTGACGAGTCACAAGCAGAATTATAAATAGCGAATAGTAAATGGTAAATTGCGGACGCGACGTTTGCTTTGCGCGTCCCGCCCAGGGGCCCTGACTGCTGTATTCAATTTAGAATTCACCATTCACAATTTACTATTCACTATTCCGTACCGGTCCCTGCTGACTGGGCCAGCACGGCCTCCACGGCTGACTTGACCTGCTCAAGACTTACTGAAAGGATACACTCCGGGCGATCAAAGCGGTAGCACTTGTCGCCGGGGCAAGGGTTACATTCATAAAAGTTCTGAACCACCTGCGCCGGAGGATTTGAGGTGTGTCGCGGCCAAGGTCCCCAAATGGTCGGACTCGAGGAACCGAAGATAACTACAAGGGGCCGCGAAAGGGCCGCGGCCATATGCGCGGGTCCGCTGTCATTGCCAACGAATAGACGCGTGTCAGCCAAGGCAGCAGCGAATTGACCCAGGCGCATACCTTCCAGCCGCCTCATAGGAGAACCTGAAGCATTCTGGATAGCGTCGAGGACTGCACCTTCACCAGGGCCACAAGAGAAAACGGACTTGAGGCCCATTTCTCGCTCCAGGGCGGCGGCGAGTTGCGCAAACTTCTCCGCCGCCCATTGCTTGGTCGCATAAAGCGCTGTGGGGTGAATCATGACGTATCCATCGCCAGGTGCGAGACCAAGGCTGGCGCGCCTGTGTTTCCACCATGCTTTGTGCTCGGCGCTCGCAAAGATCCGGGCGCGCGGGATTTCCTGGCGGGGCAAGCCGAGGCAAAAGAATGCACAAGCTTGATGTTCGGCAGTGTGGATGGTGGGCTGGTCCAGGATGATGCGGGCGTCGGGGACTAAGATTTGATAGTGACCCGGCGAGCGGAAGTGCTCGAAGCCGACCTTAACGCGGGCTCCGCACATCCTGGTCAGGAACCTGCTGGTGGGGCCGCCGTGGAGGTTAATACAAACCGCAAACCTTTTCCGGCGGAGCCCCAGCGCCGCGCTCAGGTGCGAGGCTGCTTTCATGGAACCTTCGCCAGGGGAGAGAATCTCGTCTACGTCCGGATTGCCTTCCAGAAGTTCCCGAAAGCGCGGCTCGACAAGCACGGAGGCGAATAGGTCGGGCCGCCAAGCTTTAAGCAGATGCAAGGCAGGCGTAAGAAGAACAATGTCACCAATCGAGCGGAGCCGAATGACCAGAATTCGGGAATTGGCAGGAAGGTCGGGGAGGAGGGAAGCAGGCGTCATAACTTTTAAACCCAAGAGGGCGCCTCGCTGGTTTCACTCCGCTTCGATCTTGGCTTCATCGATAAGCATTACCGGGATGTCTTCCTTTATGGCGTAGACGCGCCGGCATTGGCCGCACTTGAGACCTTGACCGTCGGGTGTGAGTTTAACCGGCAACTTACACAACGGGCAGACTAGAATATCCAGCAGCTCTTTCGCGATGGCCATTATCAGCCTCCGAGGGGATGCAATTTATCAGGCTGGCGCGGGAATTTCAAGCTTTCATGCTCCATTGTCGTCCTCCTGAGCAGGTTCGGCCCAAGGAGTCACCTCCGCCCGCAGCACGCCCGTGACGTCTCGCCACGAAGCTGGGTCGATCTTCCATACCGCGAGAATGGCAGAGCCCTGGTAAACCCGCTCAAAACCCAGTTCCGATTGGGAAATGGTCTCGATGGGGACAATCCACCAGCGGGGTCTTGGCTGGGCGTCCAGGGAGATTTTCACGCCTTGCCATTCATCCACGAATGTCAGGTTGGAGGAATCAATTTCGCCGCGGAAATCGAGTGGCCGCCGCACTCCATTGGCGGTGAAATAACGGTCGGGAGCAGCCGGGGCCAGAAGGTTGATGACCAGTTCCATGCCCAGCGCCGTTTTGGCCGGGCAGGGCTGGTCTGCAGAAAGCGAGGATTTGCATTCGATCCAGCACGTGGCGCCCTGCGCCTTGGTGGTCAAAGTTTTTCGCGCCTCAATTTGCATCACGCAATCGCCGAGCTGGATAGGCGCTGAGTTCTCAAGCCGGAGGACGCCGGGAAGAGTGCGGCCAGCAGACTGTTTCCAGGGTCCACAGGCCAGGACTTCATTTTCGTCCAGGCGCAGCAAACTGAAATCACGCCACCCTTTCGTGGCGGAGAAAACGTAGGTCCGGAACATGTGTCGTGCGTAGCGATCGTAGCGCAGCAAGGCCTCGAGGTTGGCCTCTTTGCTCAAGACCATATCGTGAATGGAAGCAGGCCCTTCTTTGGGGGGTTCCTTTGATCCGACGTGCTTCCGCACCAAGGCATGATAGGCTTCCGGGCGGCGCATCAGAGAATTCACCAGCTCGACGTGCGCGGGTTTGAAACGCAGGCTGGAGACTGTCCCGCCGTCCGCGGGACGAACTACCATCGCGACGGTGGGATGATCGAGCAGGACCTCTTCATGCCCATCCACGTCAAAGTCTTCCCGCTTGACACGCATGGAAGGATTGCTGGTGATGCCTTCGACCTTGTCTAACAAAACCTCGGCCCGAATCAGGTTGCGAAACAAGGCGCTGCGGAGGTGGGGGGCATAAAGGCCGCCGAAAACTCCATGCCAATAGGCGTCGTTGCACTGCGAAGCAAGCACGTAGCTCTGCGCCTCGGTCAGGAGGCGCGCTTTCTCTTCGTCTGTAGCCCGAGCCCCGCTTAGTTCTTGCCAGCGCCGGCTCAGAGCGAACATGAGTTTTTGGATTTGGTTGGACTCGGGATACTTGCTCAGGAAGTTGCGCCAAAATCCACCCTGAAGGAAGCGCCGGAAGCGTTCTCCGGAAGGCATCTTCTCGGTTTCATCCAGGCAGGCCCTCAATTCAGCGGAGGCCACGGTGGGTAAAGCCCACTCCATCATCTCCGCGTAAGCAGCGGTGGGAAGATAGACTCGTCCTAGCGGAGCATGAGAAGCAATGTAATCCGAAACGGTGGTCGTTTCCAGCCATTCGTCGGCCCCTTCAAGTGCTTCGAGGAATCTCTTAAGCCACCCGTTCCGGTACACATGGTCGTAAGTTCCTGGCCAGACGCCAAATTTTTCGCAATCATCTCCCATGGCGAAAAGCTGGCCAGGGTGGTTCCTGCCTTTACGGAGTATCCGCAGAGTTTCTTCCGGTTCCTGGAAGGGGATCGTGTAGCGGAAGGACTTCAAGCTGGGCACCAGGCGGAGTGGCTCACCCTGGTCTTCTGTGATGTAGATCCCGTGCAAGCCCGCCGGCTCCAGTCCCGCTGCCAGAAAATGCGTGTCATCAAGCACCACGTACTCGACGCCGGCTTGGGCCAGCGGACACGCCAGACCCGGCTCCCAGACCCGCTCCGCAACCCATGCGCCTCGGGGCGCTGTTCCCCAATGCTGTTGAAGGTAATCCGCCAACTTGCGGACCTGCGAAATCTTATCGGCGTCAGAGATTGACGGCAGTATCGGCTCATAGTAGCCGCCCCCCAGAAGCTCCACCTGTCCTCGCCCGGACAACTCGCGAAGCTGATCGAAAAACTCCGGGTGGCGTTTTTCCAACCATTCGAGCAAAACCCCGGAGTAATGGAGGCTGAGCCGGACGCGAGGATGCTGGAGGAGGATTTGCACGAAGGGCGCGTAAGCCCTCTGGTAAGCTTCTTCGATGACGTGGTCGAAGTTCCCCACGGGCTGGTGGGAATGGATTACCAGAGCGAACGAAACTTTGTTCAAGGTTAGGATTCCTTCCTGTGACGCCCAAATCTTCCCACGTGCCCACTGTGGTTTCCTGACTATTTAGAATAAGATGAAGCTTGGGGAATTGTCAGTAAGAAACGTAGTACAGCAATCAGCTATCAGCTTTCAGCGGGCTGACACCTGAGAGCTGAGAGCTGACCCGCCGCGGCGGGAGAGCTGACGCCATCTTTTGCCGGAGGGGGAACGATGGATGTGAAGTCTTTGCTCGACTCTTGTCAATCAGAGCTGCGGCCAATGCTACAGTGCCTCCGGCAAACAGTAGAGATCGAATCGCCGAGCAGCTCAAAGCCTGGGGTAGACCGGCTTGCACGCTTCATCGCTGAGGAATGCAGGCAGTGCGCAGGAAAGACTCACCTCCTTAAACATCCGGTGGCGGGATCCGCTGTTTCGGCTGAGTTTTGGGCAGGCAAACGCAACCAGAAGCCGATTCTGCTACTCGGCCATTTGGATACGGTATGGGAGATCGGGACTCTAGCGCAGATGCCTTTCAGAGTGCGCGGCGAGCGGGCATTCGGGCCTGGAATCTTCGATATGAAGTCCGGGATCGTCATCGGTCTCTGGGCGATTCGAGCCCTGCAAGCGCTGAAGATTTCGCCAACTGGTCCCATTCACTTCTTTATGAACTCTGACGAGGAAGTGTCCAGTGTAGCTTTTCGCAAGGAGATTCTGGCGGAGGCGCGGCGCGCGCGCGCCGTGCTAGTGTTGGAGCCGGCCGCGGCCGGTGGCGCGCTCAAGACTGCCCGAAAGGGGGTGGGCGAGTTCAAGATTACCGTTCACGGCCGCTCGGCGCACGCGGGGGTGAATCCGGTGGCTGGCGTGAACGCCATCTCGGAATTGGCCCGGCAACTGTGGCGCGTTGAAGCGATGGCACGCCCGCGGCAAGGGCTGACGGTCAACGTTGGCAGAATCGAAGGCGGCACGCGGTCCAACGTTGTTCCTGAGCGCGCTACGGCGTGGATAGACGTGCGCATCCCGCGGCTGCGAGACCGAGCGGTAATCGAGCATCAGGTTCGCAGACTTAAGCCATGCCATCCGGAAGCGCGACTGGAGATCGAAGGCGGCATCAACCGTCCGCCTATGGAGAGGAAGATGGCCGCCGCGCTCTTCCGAAAGGCGCGCGTGTTGGGGCGGGCAATGGGCATGGATCTAACCGAAGCCTCAACCGGTGGCGGCTCAGACGGCAATTTCACGGCTGCGCTGGGCGTCCCAACGCTCGACGGTCTGGGCGCGGTCGGCGATGGCGCCCACGCGCGCCACGAGCACATTCTCATCCCCGAGCTGCCCCGGCGGGCAGCATTGCTTGCTGCTTTGCTGGCCACGCTGTAGCAGCATGCTTCGTCCGGGGCCGACGATCCGGTCGAGTGTATCGGCCAGCACCACGTCAAACTTTGGAGGTCCAGTCCTGCCAGAGGAGACCGGGCACCCGGGCGAACTCCGAGACGTTCGCAGTCACCAGCGTCGCCCTGATCCTGAGTGCTTGGGCAGCGATCAGCAGGTCGTAAGGACCGATTGGCGTTCCCGCTGTCTCCAGCGCGGCGCGCAGACCGCCGGCAGCCACGGCGTCCTCCTCGTCGAAGGGAACGACGTTGATGTTGCCCGAAAGGAAGACGCGAAGCCGCTCGGCGTTTTCGCGGCGGTGTCCGCTCCGCGCCACGCCATACCAAAGCTCGTACAGTACGACCGAGGAGACACCGATCGATGCGCCTCTGGACATGATGCGGCGCAGCCGACTGCGCATACCAGCAGGCTGGTTCTTGAGCAGTGCGATGACGGCGTTAGTGTCGAGGAGATAATTCACTCGAATAGGTCTCCCGCCTCTGGCATCCGCGGTTGACGGCGACCGTCTTCCATGAATGGCACATCGGCGAAGCGGTCCAACTCGGCGAACCAGCCATCGATATCCGCCACCATGGGTTCAAGCAGGATACCGCTTTCGACGCGGCGCACGCGGGCGCGGTCGCCGGGCAAGCGAAACGCCAACGGCAGACGCACGGCTTGGCTGCGGCCGTGCATGAAAATTTTGGCAATGCCGGTATTCGACATGACGGATCCCCTTATTGATATACATCAGAAGTATATACCCCCACGAGCCGTGAGGCAAGGACAGATGGCAGTACAAACGCCCAAGATAGCATTCCATGGCGGCGCCTTAGATTCTCACCGCCAACCTCCGTGCAGGTTGTGGCGCACATTTTGGTGGTATCGCCCTTTTCGACTTTCGACTCTCGACCCTCGACTGTCTCAGGAGGGCGGAGAATTTCAAATGCGTTTGGCTAGCATTCTCGCAAATTTATCTGAACGCTTCAGTGGGCAACGCCGTCTTTCCATAAGAGGGCCGGGATGATCGATGCCGGGCAGGTGATTTTGAGCGAGTCCGTTTCGACAACCGATGCCAGCGGGGACGAGCTCGAGGCTACAGTTCGGGAACAGGCCCGGCGCGTTTACAAAATCGCGTAGTCGGTGTTGCGGAACCATCACGATGCGGAGGACGTCGCGCAAGAAACCTTTCTGCGTTTCCTGCGACACCGCAAACGCTGGGCGGAGATACGCGACCGGCGAGCATGGCTGGCGACCGTGGCGTGGCGGGTGGCGCTGGATCGAAAGAGAATGCCGGCCGAGGTCAGGCTCGAGGAGGCGGCTGAGGTTGTGAGCAAACTGCGGGCAGACGGCGCTCCGGTGGATGAAATCGCCGCCAGCCGTCAGATGATGTCGCTGCTGGAGCGGCTTGTCAGTTCACTTCCCCCGGATCTCCGCGAGGCGTTGATTCTCTCGGCGACAGAAGAGCTCACGTCGGCGGAAATCTCACAGGTGCTGGGAATCCCGGAAGGTTCAGTCCGGACCCGATTGCTGCGGGCACGCGAAATCTTGCCGAGAAACTCGCGGCCCTGTTGGAGCATAAACATGCACGATGACGAACCAGACCCATTCTTGGACGAATTGCTCGAGGCCTCGCTGAAGCAATATCGCGGCGAAGAGCCACGGTCAGGGCTCGAGATGCGAATCCTGGCGGGGGTTCGGACCCAAGAGCGCGCTGTGCGGCATCGCTGGTTGGGTTGGGCCGTGGCGGTATGCGCAGGAATATTGGCTGTTATCGCTTTGACGCTGCATTTCGCCTCCAGTCAACTTCGACAACCCACACCCAGCGCCTCGCTGCCCCAGCCGGCCACAACGCAGCCTGCGCCACCGATGGTTTCTCGACAGCACCCGCTGTTGAGCCCTCGCAGACCTGAAGCTCGGGTCCGCAGGGTTGCGACACGTCGCTCACGTCCGGAGCAATTTCCCACTCCCTTGCCGCTCACAGAGCAAGAGAAGCTTTTGCTGGCTTACTTCAACAAAACAGCCAAGCCAGATTCAATTCCAGGAACAGATGAGAATAGTGCTGGCGGCTTAGAAATCCCGAGAATCATTGTTGCCGCTTTGCAAATAGAGCCGCTCGATGACTCTCAATCCGAACAGGGAAAGTGAGGAGGAACTTATGATAAGGGCCATATCAATAAGATGGGCAATCGCGGTAATGGCTTTCTGCCTGCCGCTGATTCCGAACTCAGCATCGGCTCAGCAAGAAAAAGGGAAAGAGGCGGCCACGACAGAGCAGAAACCCGTCGTGGCATACCGTATCGAATTTAACGTGCGAGAGATCGAGGACGGGAAGCGATTGAATTCCCGAAACTACATGATGGTGGTTGAAGATGGCGATTCGGCCAAAATTCGAGTTGGAAACAGGGTGCCGTACCAAGTCGCCGAAAAGCAATTTCAGTACCAAGACGTCGGCATGAACATCGACTGCCGCCCTCGTGAACGAGAGGATAGCGTAGCACTTGCTATCCATGTGGAATTCTCCAGTCTTGCACCACGGACAGAGACGGCCCCGATCTTCAACCCCGTGTTTCGGACGGAGAGGACCGAAGTTGAGTCCATCGTGAAACCCGGCAAGCCCACACTTGTCGCCAGCATGGACGATGTCGTAACCAATCGGCGTTTTGAAATTGAAGTGACAGCGACGAAGGTGAAGTAGCGGCAGGTCCCCCACCCCGACCGCGGAGTTCGCAGCACGGGCGTTGAGACGCAGAAAGTCAAACGCCCCGCGCAAAGCGGGTGGCTTGGTGGGTGGGGTCCCGCAAAGCGCGATCACCCCTGGGGTCGCTTTGCGTCCGTCCCGGTCGCCGCCCCAACCCCGAAGGGGTTGAAATTGAGTAGCCGTGGGCAAGGGCACGGTTTTGGTGCCCGCCGCCCACGGAGGGCACCCCATTAATCACACCGACCCCGAAGGAGTCGAACCGTTCGGCCCCTTCAGGGCCGAAAGGGCCTTCGATGCATCATTACCGTGGGTTTCATCCCGCAGGGCGGGACTACACATGTAGCTCCCCTTCGGGGAGCCAGGGAACGGTCAAGCCTCTTCGAGTCGCCCTGGTGGAACCAGTCGCTCACCATTCTTACCCGCCAGGGGCTACACCTCCTGGGGCACCACGTAGGGGTCGCGGTAGCCGCGGTCGCCATCCCGCAAAAGCTGATTGGCCTCGTCGTCGCCGATCACCGCCTCCTTTTCAGGATCAAAGTTCAGCGTGCGGCCCAGGCGGTAGGAGGCGTTTGCCAGGTGCAAAAGCGCGCAGGAGATATAGCCTTCTTCAACCGGCGCGTTCAGGTCTTCCTTTTTGCGGCTGCGGACGCAGTCGATGAAGTTCCGCCAGTTGTTGCCTACGGCCGCCGCGTGAGGTCCGGGTTCCTGCTCCTCGCCAAGCCAGCATTTGTAGGAATCGTATCCGTTCATCGCCAGGTAGCCCTTGGAGCCGTAGAAAATGTTGCCGATGGTGTTCAGTGGTCCCTTGCTCTTGCGTGTCTCGGCAGCGTTGCCCAAGGCTGCAGGCACCTCACCTCCGCCAAATGCCGGCGCGCCGATTTCTGCCTCGTGATTCGAGATCCAGTGGCGGACTTCAAACTCCAGCAAGCGGCGCTTGCCGTCCGGCATATCAAACTGGCAGGCGACGTTGAGCGTGTTGGGTGTCTGCTGGTCATCCTCGAACATAAAATGCCCGCCGAGGGCCGAGACTTTGTTGGGGAACTTAACGCCCAGCCCCCAGCGCGCCACGTCGAGCTCGTGTATGCCCTGGTTGCCGAGGTCCCCGTTCCCCGTGTCCCAGATCCAATGCCAGTTGTAGTGGAAGCGGTTTTTCGTGAAGGGCTTCAGGGGCGCCGGGCCAGTCCAAAGGTCGTAGTGAACGCCCAACGGCACGGGCTCTTCTTGGGCGTGCCCGATGGTGTTCCGCCACTTGTAGCAAAGCCCGCGGGAGAGATAGACCTCCCCGATCAAGCCATCGCGCATCTTCTGCATTCCCTCCATGATAGCCTTGCCGGAGCGGCTGTTCGTTCCGTGCTGCACCATGCGGTGATACTTCTGCGCCGCGCGCAGCAGTTGGCGACCTTCCCACCAGTTATGGGAGAGAGGCTTTTCAACATAAACGTCCTTGCCCGCTTGGCATGCCCAGATGGCCTGCAGCGAATGCCAGTGGTTGGGCGTGGCGATGGAGATGGCGTCAATGGATTTGTCCTCCAGCAGCTTGCGCAGGTCGATGAATCGTGCCGGCCTTTTGATCCCCATCTTCTCGGCCTCCGCCAGTCGTTGGTCGAGGACGTTCTCATCCACGTCGCAGAAGGCGGCGAGTTCCACGTCCTTCATTTTGCCGTACTCACCCACATGCGACCAACCCTGCCCGTTCAGGCCAACCACGGCCACGCGCACGCGCTCGTTAGCGCCAAACACCCGCTCCGGATGGGCCAGGAAAGTGATGCCGCCAAGCGCGGCCAGTCCTGCTCCTCTCCGGGCGCTGGTCTTTAAGAATTCACGACGATTAATCTCATCAGGCATGGTGACTCCTCCAAAGCGTTTCTAAAGCGAGCGTCCATTATAACGCTCTCTGCATCAGTCTAGGATTCGGGATTCAGGATTCAGGGAGAACAATGTGCAAGGGGAGAAGATCAAGGTGAAGCTGCCCAGCGCCCACCTCGAGCAGCCGGAAGCCAAGAAAGTTTACCAGAAGGTGGGTATCCCGATCGGAACGCTCGCCGAGCGCGTCCGTCACGTTGTCCAGAGCGCCTTTGATGGTCACCGCATCGTGATCTTCTCCGGCGGCGCCAAGAAGGATGACGACGAAGCGGTGTTCGATGAGGCTCGCGCCATCCGCGACGGCGGCGGCTTCGGCTCCATCATCGGACGCAACTCCTCCCAGCGTCCCAAGGAACACGCCCTGAAGTTTCTCGACACGATCATGAAGATTTACGCTGGGGAAGTGGCTTAGCGCGGCTTGTGGCATCTTCAAGGGGGGCCCGGTGCTACTTCAGCAGAATCTTCTCACCCCCGTGCGGCGAGTACTTCGTCAATGTGGCGTCCAGGGCGCTGGCCGCTGCTGGAGCGGGTACAGTATCCCTGAAGAGAATATCCTTCGGATTCACCTTGCGACCGTACAGGCGCTCGTTGGCGTCGTTGTCCTGCTTCACGATCTGCCCCTCGAGTGAGAGTCCCGCGAAGAGCCCGCGCGAGCGCGAGTAGGTCAGGATCTCCGCCTGCAATTGCACGTCGGTGGCGCCTTCCGCCGTTCGGCCTACCGGGCCTCCTGCCGCAGAAGCGTCCGCGCCCAGCGTCGCTCTGCTTTGCAGCAGCTTTTGCGCCCCTTTGGCGTTCATTACCACGAGAACGAAGTCGGTAGCCTGACCCCCCAGTTGAAATCCAAAATTCGCGCCCCCTACGGTAAACATTGAAGGCGCGGCCCAGGCGCCGGTCCCTCCCTGGCGACAAACCAGCACTCCTCGGCCAAAGCTGCCACCCACTCCGAACGCCAGCTTCTTTTCGGAAGGAATCACGCCCACGCAAACCGCTTTATTGAGCAGGTCCCTGGGAATTCCTTTTTCCGGCGTTCCCATGATTTCGCTGATCACCTCGGCGGCCTTCTCCAGGCGCTCGGCTTCCCGGCCTCCTTCAGCAGCCAGCGCAGCCCCACTCAGACTTACACACAGAAACGCCGCAACTAGGTTTCGCAAATTCAGCCTCCTTGGAGGGGGGGCAAGCAGAAAGCATAACGACAACCCCGCATGCCCCGCTTTTTGAAGATTGCCGCAAAACAGTTTACTCTGCCCCACTCGGTAATCAGTTAGACGGTCCTCAAGGTTCAGCGGTTTCTTTGGGTTTGCGTCGCGAAGTCGCCTTGCGCTGAGGCCTTCTTGGGGAGTGCTTCGCAGGACGGAGCTTTCGCATCCTCTTCTCTGGAGCCGCTTCCACCGGAGCGGGCGGTTCGCTCGGGGGTGGCGCGGCCTCGAGCGCCTCCATCACGGTGGTTTCTTCTGGACTCTCCACCGCCTCCCAGAGGACGTCGGTTTCCGGGGGTGCGGTTTCAAAATCGGCTACAACAGCGAGTTCGGGGACCGCTTCGGCTGCCACGGGTGTGGGTACGGTTTCCGTCGAGGTGGGGAAGATTCTCCAGATTCCTTTGCGATCTCGGTGCAGACGCAACCAACCTTCGCGTTGCGCTTGGTGGAGAAGGTCGAGCAACCCGCGAAAACCAGCCCGCCGCTCATCAAAACGCCCATCTGCACTGCGCATGGCTTGGCGGACCTGGCGCAGGTAAATGGGACGGGAAGGTGCCTTCTCGATGAGTGATGAAAGGGCTTTCTTCAGCAGAGCAAGCGTCTCCTCAGCGTTCAGGCCCGATTCAGGAGCGCCTTCCGGAGATGGCGATGGGGCCGATTCGGCCGGCGCGGTCGACTCGGGGATCGTCTCGCGGGCGGGTTCCACAGTCTCCGGCGTGGGTTCTTTCGAGCCTTCCGCTTCCACAATCTCGACCAAGTAGCCCCGGTCCGTCTTGCGCGCCTGAACCAGGTTATCTTTCTCGAGCTTCCGAATGAATTCTAAGAACGATCCCGCGCCATAGTCCCGCTCCGTGAAAGTGGGATCCAACTGGAGCAGAGTGCTCTTGAGCAGGCCAAGTTGGGGGGCCACTTCCCGCTCCGCGAGGATCTTGAGTGCGCGCTGGATGTTCGGAAGGGCGCTGGGGAGCGGTTTAATTTCGCTCGAGCCCCGGCCCGAGCTCCGTGCCGCCCGTGCCGCGCGTGAACCGTCTCCGCCCGTCGCGGCTTGCAGCAAGTTCTCGTAGGCAATAAATTCGTGACAGTTGCGCTGCAAGATTCCGCTGGTAAATTGGCGGCCCCCCACCACGAAAACCCGCTTGTCGTACTGCTTGAGCTTCTCCACCAGCGCGATGAAGTCGCTGTCGCCCCCCACAATCGCGAAAGCGTTGATGTGGTCGCGGGTGAAGGCCATCTCGAGCGCGTCGAGAGCCAAGGTGATGTCCGCCCCATTCTTGTCACCGCGCGGTGTAACGTTCCGTTGCACCATTTGCACCGCATGCTGCGTCATATCGCGACCGTAATCACCAGCGCGGGACCAGTCACCGTAGGCAGTCTTGCTGACCACTTCGCCCCGTTCTTTGAGCGCCTCAAGGACGACGGAGACGTCGAAATCCTTTCCGAGTGTATCCTTGACTCCGATCTGAATATTGTCAAAGTCGATAAAGATAGCTAGCTTTAGTCTTTCTTCGGCCATGTTTCCTTCTTTCACCGGGCCTGGCGGCTGCGGGTGTTAAGCATTCAGCGGTTTGACCACTCCCCTCTTATATAATACTCCAGAACGTCGTCCGGTGGGAGTCCAGTAGGCCCCCCCCCACGTTTCCGGGGGCTGACACTGAAAAACGCCCCGCGAAGAATTCGTCGGGGAGAACCTCGCAGGACCCGTTTGGGTCCTGCATCGTGTAGGGTTGTTGAGCTTGGCGTTCATCTCTGCCGGCAGGATGGTTAGATTCGTTCTATGGTTAATCAACGTCAAGCAGGAGCAGCGTAACCTTGCGCTGCAGCTTGGCGGACAAAGGAGTTTCATATGTCGGAGCCAATCCGGATTGGGATCGTGGGAGCGCGTTTTGCCGCCCGTTTCCACTGGGAAGGATACCAGCGCGTTTATGGGACGCCGGTTCAAGTTGTGGGGGTAACTTCACAATCCGTAGAATCGCGGCAGGCGTTTGCGCGCCAGCACGGGATCAAGGCCTTTGCTTCATTCGAGGAACTTTGTGAGGCTGTTGAAGTTGTTGATCTCTGCACCCCAGGTTCGACCCATGAACCGCTTGCTGTCCAGGCCCTCCGCCGGGGCAAACACGTAGTGATCGAAAAACCGTTTACGGGATATTACGGTCCGGGCACGCCCGATTTCCGGGGAGACGCCTTCAGTAAGGAGGTCATGTTGCGGGAGGCGATGGCCAGTTGCGACCGCATCCTGGCTGCTGCCCGGGATGCCGGAAGACGCATCTGCTATGCGGAGAATTGGGTGTATGCTCCCGCCGTCCAAAAGGAGCGTGAGATCCTGGTGAAGAGCGGTGGCCAGATTCTGTGGGTCATCGGCGATGAATCACACAGCGGCTCACATTCCCCCTATTACGGCATGTGGAAGTTTTCCGGGGGCGGGGCGCTGGTGGGCAAGGGATGCCATCCTCTAACGGCAGTCCTTCACCTGAAGCGCGCCGAGGGCGAAGCGCGCGACCGCAAGCCCATACGTGCTGCGACAGTTTCCGCTCGCACGCACGAAATAACACGCCTCAAGACCTTTCGCGACGCAGGGTTCCCCCGCACGAATTACCAGGACATCGAAGACTATGGCCAGATACACGTTACCTTTGAGGACGGCACAGTGGCCGATATCTTCTCTTCGGAGCTCGTGCTGGGCGGGGTTCACAACTGGCTGGAGGTATTTGCCAACAATCACCGTACACGCTGCAATCTGAATCCGGTAAATGCCCTCGAAACCTACAGTCCCAAGGAGGAGCTTCTCAGGGATGTCTACGTGGTGGAGAAGACGGGCACCAAGCAGGGGTGGAGCCACCCCGCCCCGGATGAGGATTGGCAGCATGGGTACCCCCACGAGTTTCAGGATTTTGTGCAATGCCTTGCTCACAACCGAGAACCCCTCTCTTGTGGAGACTTGGCGCGCGACACCATCGCTGTACTTTATAGTGCCTACGTGTCCGCGGAGCGGCGTGGAATGGAAGTCGAGGTCCCTCCGGAGAAGACGCCCTGAGTAATTGCCTTACGAGGCATGCATCGTAGTTTCCGTGGTTCTGGAAAGTAGGGCTTTCCATCACCTTGAGACTCTGTTCGTACCGTTTTGGGGGTCAGAGCTAGCGGGGCTTCAATACTGGCCGAATACGGTCCTGCTTGACAATTTTTGTCCAGAGCGCGTGCACCACACGTCTGCCTCTCGTGGGATTTGTTGCCAGAAGGACAGTAAGTTCTGTGTTTTCAAGTTGAGGAGTCTGTGCGAAGCGGGGCGGTCCCGGCATGAAACGTGCTATAGTGTGGCAAGGTGTGAAGTGCTTTGAGGCGCCAGTGTTTTCCTCTGGTGTGCCGGGGGGAAGGAATGAGTTCCATGCCTCGCCATGAAGAAGGATTCTCTCTTATAGAGCTCCTTATCGTTGTAGCCATCATCTTGATTATTGCTGCCATAGCTATACCGAGCCTGATCAGGAGCCGCATAGCTGCTAACCAAGCATCGGCCATCGAGAGCCTACGTGTGCTAGGAACCTCGGAGGTCACCTACGCCGCGATTTACGGGAATGGGTATTCCGCCACCCTCGCCCAACTGGGCTCACCTCCCGCCGGGGCCGTTCCCAGCGCCTCCGCCGCCGGCCTGGTTGACGAGCTTTTGGTAAGTGGATCCAAAAGTGGCTACACTTTCACCTACAGTCCTACCTTGCTTGATGCCACCGGCCGGTATAACGGGTACACGATTTTGGCCAACCCCACACAACCCGGCATATCAGGCGTCGACTTCTACTACGAAGACGAGACGCATATCATCCGCATGAATGCAACTGCTCAGGCTGGATCCACGGACTCGTATGTCGCGGATTAGTCTGCCCAATCAAGATTTCCACTTCGATCAGACGAACTCAGATTTGGATATTCGCGCTTTCTGGTACTATTAACGTGTTGCGGCTTGGCCGGACACGAGGGAGCGTCGAATGTTTTCCCGCCATAATCGCATGATCGGTGCCTTTTATTTGTGCGCTGACACGCTGCTGGCCTTAATCAGTTTTTGGGTGGCGCGGGAGGTTCGCTCCTGCCTCATCATTCCCCGGCCGCTTTATTCGCCTTCTAACTATCCCTGGATAGTTCCTCTATCGGTGGGGATTTGGATCGTCGTGGGTCTGCTGGCAGGGATTTACCGCGAGATCAAGGAAGAAGATTTGCGTCGCGCTTTCGCGGACCCTCTCAAGGTTGGGCTCGTGGCGACGGTGCTGCTTTTTGCCGTTACCTTCGCGATTAGATTTCAGTATCTCAGTCGCTTGCTGCTGGTGCTGTACGCGGCCACGGACCTGGTGGCCATGACGCTTTTCCGGCTCGTGGCACGGCGCTTCGCCGGACCTTTGCGGCGAAGTCTGGCGGGGCTGCGCAGTTTTCTGCTCGTGGGGGAGGGGCCGGAGGTGATTGAAGTTGCACGCACCATCGAAGCCCATGAAACTCGCGGCATGCGGCTCTTGGGATTTGTTCGAACCGGCTCTGCTCCCCCCTTCTTGCTTGACCAGTCCCTGTTGCGGGGTTCTTACCCCGTCTTCGACTTGCCGCAGCTTCAGGAACTCCTCCGCAAGCAGGTAATTGACGAAGTGATTTTTGCCATATCCAAAGACGATTTGGAAAGGTTGGGGGAGTCATTTCTGGCCTGTGAAGTGGAAGGGGTGAAGACGCGCGTGCTTCTCACCTTTTTCCCTCATGTGATCTCCAAGGTTTACTTAGAACGCCTGGGCGAGAAACCGCTGCTCACCTTCGCCACCACGCCCGAAAACGAATACCTGCTCCTATTGAAACGCGCCCTGGATTTTGTGATGGCGGTTACCCTGCTCGTGGTCCTGTCTCCTCTGATGGCCCTGTTGGCCTTGCTCATCCGGTTGACCTCTCAGGGTCCGGTCCTTTACCGGCAGACGCGCTGCGGGCTGGGCGGCAGAAAGTTCACCCTATATAAATTCCGTTCCATGCGTCCGGATGCCGACCTGCGCCGCGAGGAACTGGAAGCTCTGAATGAAGTGGATGGGCCGGTTTTCAAAATCACCCATGACCCCCGTTGCACGCCCATGGGGCGGTTCATGCGCAAATTCAGCCTCGATGAACTCCCGCAGTTGCTCAACATCGTCAAGGGCGATATGTCTTTTGTAGGTCCGAGGCCGCCCTTGCCGGAGGAAGTGGAGAAGTACGAGCGCTGGCAACGCCGCCGCCTGCGCATGCCTCCCGGCCTGACCTGCCTGTGGGCGCTCGAAGGCCGCAGCCGCCTCAGTTTCCGCCGTTGGATGGAGCTCGACCTCGATTACATCGACCACTGGTCGCTGGCACTCGACTGGAAAATCCTGCTCAAAACCGTTCCCATAATCCTGCTGGGCCGAGGCGCCAGCTAGCTGGATGAAGCCAGAAGTCAGAAGCCAGGAGAAGAGTAAGGAGCAGAATTATGAATAGTGAATGGTGAATGGTGAATTGGGGATGCAGAACTTGCTTTGCGCGCCGGGCCCAGGGCCTCTGGCCGCTGCACTTCTTCAATTCTCACAATTCAGAATTCACAATTCAGAATTGCCCTAGCCCCTAGCCCCGTTTTTCGACCGACCCGCCGTGGCGGGACTACGGACAACGGACAACTGACAACCGGCGGCGGCTCTTCGCAAGCGAAGCGCAATCAGCGTTGAGCCGTGAAGCCACCCGGCTGAGTGCTGAAAGCTGACGGCTGATAGCTGAGAGCTAACATGTCTGGACCAGAAAAGCGATACCCCTGGGCACGCTTCGGCAGGCCCGCAGAATACGGCTCTTATGGCGTTACCAAGCGCCTTGAAAAGATTGACCAAGCCTTTCCCTTGGCCGGGATGCGGCTGCTGGACTTGGGCTGCGGAAACGGAAGTTATACCCTGGAGCTTTCGCGGCGAGCCGCCTGGACCTGCGGCTTGGACGTGCAGTTCAATCTCTTGAAATCGGTCTCCGCCAGCATTCCTCGCGTCCAGGGAGCCGGCGAGAGTCTTCCCTTCAAGAACCAGAGCTTTGATTGCATAACCATGATTGAAGTCCTCGAACACACCTATTCCGACACTCGCGTCTTGGACGAATGCCGTCGCGTGCTAAGGAGCGGTGGGAAATTGGTGCTGTTTGTCCCCAACAAACTTTATCCCTTCGAAACTCATCCAAGCCATCTCGCCGGGCTAACCCTCGGCACGAACGTTCCTTTCGTCTCATGGTTACCTGGCGCCCTTCACGCCCGAATTTCCTCCGCGAAGATTTATAGCCGCCGGAGGATCATAGGCATGGCTCGCGCGGCTGGCTTCGAAGTGTGTAAGGTTGGATACATCTTTCCCCCGCTGGATTCTTTCTCCTTGCCTCTCAAGGATACCTATCGGCGGTTGGCCCGGCGACTCGAAGACACGCCCTTGCGCAATTTCGGGGTCTCCATCTTTTTAGTTCTAACCAAACGGATTTGAATTCATCTTCACGCCCACCCAAGGTTCCTGGCTGAACCTGGTCGAATCGTTCTTTGGCAAGATGGCCAAGACCCTGCTGCGCGGGATACGCGTGAAGTCCAAAGAAGAGCTCAAGACACGCATCGAGATGTACCTGCGTGAGGTGAACGAAGAACCGGTCGTCTTATTCTGACTCCAGGTTCCTGACTTCTGACTCCTGCTCTTTCCCTCTGACTCCTGACTTCTGCCTTTCCAATCCCAGGCGGCGCAAGCGGGACATGGAAGCGGATCATACGCCCCATTGCACACGCACGAGCCGCAGAGTCCCTGTAAAACGAGACTCTACGCTGCTTTCGCTCAGCAGCACGGAGGCATGCAGCAGACTACTATCCAAACCATCTGAATTGTTTCCAGAATTCAGGCCAGGGCTGCCGGAGACGCCGGCAAGCGAAGACGTCTGTATTGTCCCCAATCGCGCTGTTCTTGATCCCGTAGCGATTTGTCAGATGCCCGGTCGATTCACAAGATTCGAAAGCCCAGTCCAGGACGCCGCGTGAGAGACCGACCGCAATCACCGTCTGCGGGGGAGGATCGCCGTAGCCTCGGAACCAATGGGAGTTCGAGCCGCTAATGGCCCTCGGCAATCCGTAGGCTGAGCCGTAGAGGTTGATTGCGCCGGCCTCGCCAGCGTCACCGGCAAGAATGCCCAACCGCGCTCGATCCTCGCGAGGCAAGGAATCGCGGATGTGGGCGACCGTCTCGGCCATCGCCGGCCAGCCGATTTCCTCGTTGAAATTGTCGTTTAGCTTATTGGCGACGATCCACCAGCGGGAACCCAGCGGAGCAATGGGCAGGACCACTACAGCCACCAAAGCGCCGCTGATCGCAAACGCCCTCCAGGTTGTCGCGCGCACGCGACGGGCGCGCGCAGGAGATAGCGTTCCAGCCCACTGCTCGCCCCAAACCGCTCCCGCCGCGAGGAGCATCGGATAGGCCGGCGCGGGATAGTAATCACGCCCCTTCGCAAAGAAAAACGCCGCGAGGGGAATGACAAACATCCAGCCAATGAGGCGGTACCGCTTTCCAGCCGGCACGGCGAAGAAGTAATACAGACCTGCCAGCCACAAAGGCACGGTGACGACGTTGCTGCTCTTCCAGAGCTGGCCAAGCAAGAAACCATCCGTGTGCCCGACGCGAACATCGCGCGCGTGAATGCTCTTCAAGAACTCCAGCGAGACGAAACTGTGGTGGATCTGCCAGATGAGGTTGGGAAGGAAGATCAGAATGGAGAGGGCCACGCCGCACCAGAGCCAGGGACTCCGGAGGTAACGACGCGCGGCGGTGAGCAGGACGCCGCCGACAATTCCTGCGACCAGGAAGGCCATGGTGTACTTGGTCATCATCCCGGCCCCGATGGCAGCTCCGATGCCCAGCCACCAGCGCGGGTCTTCGGATTTGAGCAGGCGAATCATCAGGTAGGCGGTCAAGACCCACCAGAGATAGTCGAACGAGACATACTGGAAGAGCGCTCCCGAGGCAAAAGCGACCGGCGCGATGGCTGCGGCTATTGCGGCGACGAGTTGTGCCAGCCGTTTGCCTCCCAGCTCGCCCGCCATCAAGCCGGTCAACACCATGGCGATCCCCTGCGCCAGGGCTGCAAAGAAACGCAGAGCGACCAACGACGGTCCAAAGAAGGTCAGCGCCAGACGCGCGATGAATGGTGTCACGGGCGGGTAAACAACGTAGCCCCAGGCCAAGTAGCGCGCATCGTCGAGCCTGGCCAGTTCGTCGCGGTGAAACCCATACTGGCCGTTGGTTAGCGTGTGCAGAAGGATACTGAAGAGCGCCAGCAAGACCAGAATGCCAGAATCGCTTGACGCGATTTTCTGCCACATACGCGATGGGCGCATGGGTTTCCTTTCCGCTGTGGTGCGGAAAAGTCGCTGCAGTTTAGCACGGGAGCAGCGCAGAGTCTCGTTTTTCAGGGACTCTGCGGCTTTTCCTTCAAATTCGTGCTCCTTGATTGGCCGGCAGCAATACACGATCGCTGGCCAGAATGCCATGCGCGCTCACGTCAGCGCAATCTCGAATACGCCCGAGCCCAGGCCGTGCATGGGCTTTGCAACTTACTCTTTCAACGTGCGGACGACCCGTTCGACGAGGTTTCGGTCCGCCACTTGGTATTGGTCCTCCGGGGGGTAGAGAGCGCCTCCAAAAGTCACAAAGGGCCGGCCCCGAACGGAGGTATCAGATTGAGTCTTGAAGGCCGTGAGATGGACCTGTTTGCAGCCCGTCGACTCCACGACTTGGCGGAGGCTGAGTGGCTTTATGCCGCCGCCAGGGAGTATTTCGATGCGGTCGCCGGCATATTCAATCAGCCGCTGGATGAGGTGTGCACCCTCCGGAACGGTATCTTCCTGGCCGCTTGTCAGGACGCGAGTAAACCCCAGCGCGACCAATTGGTCCAGAGACCGAAAAGGGTCGGGGGTGACATCGAAAGCGCGATGGAAGACAGCCTGCCGATCACCGATGAGTTTCCGGATGCGTGTACACCGTTCCTCGTCGATGCCGCCGTCGGCATTCAGTATCCCGAACACCATCCCCTCGGCGCCCTGCTCGGCAGCAAGCACGGTATCGCGTTCCATGACCGCCATTTCCGACTTCGTGTAGCAGAATCCTCCTCCGCGCGGTCGAATCATAACCATGATGGGGATCTTTAGCCGGGCTTTCGCTTCGATAATCGTACCGAGCGAGGGCGTCAATCCTCCCAGGAACAGCGCAGAGCACAGTTCGACGCGGTCTGCCCCGCCCCGTTCCGCTTCAAGCGCATCCTCGAGCGAGCCGCAGCAAATCTCCACTAGAATCCTCTGTATTGCCATTAGACTCCTCCTGTCGTTGCCGTCTTTATGCCTCAGCCGTTCAGGTTTGGCAGAGCTCAGCCTGCAAGGACTGGAATGGCAAGGCCGGGCAATAGCCATTCCCTTTCGAGTGTCGACGCTGGCGTTGTGCCACACTTAATTGTTCACAAGGGCGACACAACGCTAGTTCATATCTTGAGTGGCGTTCTTAGGGCCTCAACTTCTTCCATAGTATTGACCATAATATTGAGAAAGGGCCACCGTGGTTCCAGCAAATCCAAGAGAAGGCGCATTTCCTGCGGGTTGAATGAACCCCGGATCAACAATGGCCGCTTCCCGCCTGGGTGAAGAGTCAGGTAACTCTCGCGATCTCGAGGTGATTTTGCGCCACAAAAGCCAGGGCCTCCTCGAAGTGGAAAACCCCATCGTGGCATCCCAAGGCCCGCGTGCAGGAGGCGCCCACCGCACTTGCAAAGCGCAGCGAGTCTTCGAGTGACCAACCCTCGAGCATCCCAACCAGGAAGCCAGCGTCAAAAGCGTCTCCACTTCCCGATTCGTCAATGGAGTCAACCTGGAAAGCACCCGCGCGCAGCTTCTCGCTCCCCCGCCTGGCCAGCGCTCCTGCACTGCCCTGAGTAATCACGATGGTTCCGTCAGGATTGAAGCGGGCTAAGATTTCTGCCTGCTCAAGCGGGTCACTACGACCTGTCAAGGCGCGGGCCTCGTCTTTATTGGGCAAGAACAGATCTGTATAAAGAAGAGCCTGACGGATATCTTCTAAGGGGGATGGGGACCCCGCAGGAATCACGACATCCAGAGCTGTAATCAACCTGCGCAGCTTGGCCTTCCGGAAAAGTTCCACGAGATGTTCGGGTCGAAAAGCCGGCATGGCGAGGTACCCTCCCACGTAGAGTGCACGTGCGCCATCAAGGGCCTGTGCATCAATGTCGGTGATCGAAAAATCGGCGTTGGCGCCAAAACAGTGGAAGTACCGGCGGTCCTGGCCCCGGACGTTAACAATGAAAGTACAAGATGTGGGATGAGTCTGGCTGCGTCGAATGAAAGAAGTGGCGATGCCCAATCGTTTCAAATCTCGCAGAACAAACTCCCCGAAAAGGTCATTGCCGACTTTGCCGAGTACACTCGTGCTGCGGCCCAGACGCCCCAAGTCAGCCGCTGTGTTGGCAGCACATCCTCCGACACTAAGCAGATAGCGGTCGAGGAGTGCCAGTTCGCCAGCGGCTGGAAGGGAAGCGATGGGGTTCCCGAAGATGTCGGCAACTAAGATTCCCAGACAAACCACATCCGCCATTTTGCAATGACCTCCGCTTTTCCCGATCTGGCTTTGAACGGCACCAATGCCCACGCTCGATTCAAGTCATCGTCTAATCGTCCTGCGCCGGAAAGCCCAACTGGAAGGCCAGCGCGCTTTGCTCCGGACACCTCTCGAGAACGGGTCGGACGCAAGCAACTTGGTCGAGGACCAAGCGATATTCGGGGTGGGCTTGCAGCAATTTGAGCGCCTTCAGAATCTGGAGCAGACCAATCTCCAGGTATTCTTCCCGTGTCTCGAGGAAGGCCCCCTGGCACTGTGTCCGAGGGATAGCCCAGGGCGCAAGAAGCTGTGAATGAATTCTGGAAGGACCTTCTCACCACAGAGACACAGCGCGGCATAGCCGCAACCAAGAGGAACGGTTCCAGAAGCTCGCTCAGCGTGACCTGCTGACCGTCACGAGCCGGAAAGAGCATGTGTCCGAGGTCACGGCCAGCCCGGACGGTGGCACAAGCTACAAATTCACTCTCGTAAAACTAACCGCCTCACCCCCGGGCTGTGCCACTACCATGTGGGCCGTTTACTACCACCCGCGACAGCCTGAGGAGCCTTCGTCCTCGCGTCATATCAAGCCCGGCGAATTCCCGAAGTGGTCCGGCCTCAGGCCCGTGTACGGAATGACCAATCCCAATCCTCCTGAGAGCTTGGGCGTGAAGGTCGCCGTGGCCGGTGATTATGACCCCTGGTGCATCTCGTGAACCAAGATTCAATCGCTGATGTTGTGGAAGAAAAGCAAGAAACGGCTTCTCGGGCACACTCCCCCCAGCGAGGACTGCCTCGACGGAACTTGGGGCGGAGTTATGCCCTGATTTCGCGCACCTCCACCCCCTGCTCCAAAAGAACGTGATTGCTGGGGGAGTTTTGCAATCTCCGGCAGCGCTAGGCCTCGCTCGGACGTACGTTCGTAGCCCGGGGTCCTTTATCCCCTCTCTCCACTTCGAGTTCGACGCTTTCCCCCTCCTTCAAAACGTCGAAGTTAAGACCCTGAAGGCTGCTGCGGTGGAAGAAGACCTCCTGGCCCTCAGCAGTGCGGATAAACCCAAACCCACGGTCACGGATAATTCGCTTGATAGTCCCTTGCATGGCCACCTCGGACAGCGTATGGGGATCTTCGCGCCGGGTCGAAAAAGAACAAGCCAGCCTGCGCGTGAAGTCACCTCACGTACGCATTGGCGCAACTGTACCAACACCCAAGCGCCTTGTCAAAGGCCAACCTGCGGTGTCCCACTTCCCTGCCAGCGTTCCCGCCAGCGCGGGTAGGTAGCCAGCCTTCTGCGCTCAGCTATCCCGCCGCGGCCCGTCCGCTTTCAGCCTGCGTACTGGCTCCTGAATCCTGCTCGTCCCGCCCCGGCGGGTCGCCAATCTTAATGGCGACACTCGTCACTGTTCCTCAGACCGCTTCGCGGTCGAACGCTTGGAGGGCCGATTCCAGGCTGTTGTGAATCTCGAAGACGGTAACGAGACGTGTGATTTGCAGCAATTGATGCACGCCTTGGGGCAAGCGCACGAGCTTCAGATCCCCCCCCTGTTTGCGCACGGAGGCGAAACTCGCTACCAAGATAGAAAGGCCCACACTGTCGACATAGGTGATCTCCCCGAGGTCGAGGATCAGACGCTTGCAGCCGGCATCGATCAGTTCTCTGATCTTATGGCGAAAAGTCTCGGTCTCGCGCCCCAGAGTGATACGTCCGCGCAAGCTAAGCAGGATTATTCCGCCCACCAGCTTTTCGACAATATAGAGAGGCATGAAAAACCGCCTTCGATGCAAGGTCCAAATTGCCCCAGCCCTTGGCTAGGGCTCGGGCGTGGGGGCAATCACCCAACGGTTACGGTGCAGGAAATCACTCACCATGCCGATATCCGGTGCGTCGCACAGCACCAGGCGGCAAAAAACCTCTGCCGTCCCCACCTTGGGCTCGACCTTCGCAGCCTGGCGGAAAGCGGCCAGGGCATCCTTCTTGCGCTTGAGCTGCCACAGGGAGATAGCCTGAAGCGCCAACATGGAGGCGGAGTCCGGGTCGGGCCCCAGCGCCATGGCGGCTTCTGCAAGCGCCCCCTCGAGGTCATGCTGCTTCCGGAGGATAAGCGCCTGCAGGCGGTGCCCCTCGGCCGCCTGAGGCTGCTCTGCAATCAGCGCACCCGCCTTTGCACTGGCTCGCTTCAAATCCCCTCGACGGATCAGTCCCATGACCAACTGCTCTTGTGCGGGCAGAAAATCCGGGTGCAGGCGCGTGACTTTCTCCAGCAGGTCCGTCGCGCCCGCGGCTTCCCCGGCCTCATTCAGCAATACCGCAAGCTGATACTGGCTCTGCCAGTCTTGCGGATCCAGCGCCACGACTTTTTCCAGCATATTGCGCGCCTCAGCGGAACGACCCTGATGAATGAAAATCTGCGCCATGCCCGCATACGCCGGGGCGAGGTTAGGAGAAACCTGGATGGCTTGCTGGAAATTCTCTGCCGCCTGCGCGTATCGCCGCTCGAAGAATCGGATCTGGCCGAGCGCGAGATACGCTTCGCCTTCCTTTGGGTCGAGCTTCAATGCTTTTTCGTATTCTGCCGCGGCCTTGTCTTCTTCTGCTCCGGCGAAGTAGGCCCGGCCGAGGGCCACGTGCGCTCGGGGATTATCCGGCGCCAGTCGGACAGCCTCTTGCGCCTCGCTAAGAGCGTCCTCTTTTCGTCCCATCTCCAAGTCGATCTGGGCCAGGATTTGCCGAACCGAGGCATCTTGAGGCCTGAGCGCAGCCAGCTTTCTAAACTCCCCGGCGGCCAGCGCGCCATAGTCCTGGAGCGGCGCCCCCCTGGCGCGCTCGGAAGCTGAAGACTGGTTGCTCAAGGCCCAGGCGGTCATGGCCAGCGCATAATGCGCATCCGCGTCCGAAGGGTCGAGTTGCGTGGCCACTTGCAGTTCGCGCAATGCAGCCTCATCCTGGCCGCGAGCCCGCAGAGCCAGGCCCAGGCCGCGGTGCGCCATCTCGAGTTCCGGTTGCAGGTCGATGGCCTTACGAAACGCAGCTTCTGCGCCTGCCGCGTCATTTCGTGAAAGCAGGTCGAAACCCTTGTTTACCGCCTCGGCGACTTCCGGCAAGGGCTGAGTGGCGGCCGGTAAGGCGGTCTGCTGCGACATCGCGGACGCCCGGGCAGGCTGCAAGCCACTTAGGGAAGAAAGCCAACCAGCCAGGACCAAAATAACTCCCGCGCCGCAACGCATAGGGCCTTTCAATCCGGCAGACTCCGGGCTTTGGGAAGCGTCAGGGAGCCAATCGAATCTGCTCGGGATCACGGATAATAATTTCGGGTCTTCCCTGATACACGGTAATGGGCCCGCGGATTTCAATTTGCCTCCCTGCCAGGGATGCGAGATCTCCAAACTTGTTCTTGTCGGAGGAGAAAATCACGCTGGTGAATGGACAGTCACGATAGTCCTCGCAAAAGTCGAGAAAAGTATTGCCGCCCCGCGAGGCGAAAATCCTCACCACGCGTCCGGAAACGCAGCCCGTCTCGCCCGCGTGCGGAGCAGCGTCGTGGAAGTCCACGCATCCTGCCATCTCTCCTGGGGAAGAAGAACGCGAAGCAAAGGAAGAGGCGGTTGAGGGAGAGCGGCCCGCGCGGCGACCCACGAAAACTCCCAGGCAGAAAACTACCAGAACAATCACCGCCACGAGTATCTGCTTTCGCCTCATCTCGAGACCTTGGCAAAAGTCGGGACGCCTCCGGGCTTCACCGATTTGACTCGTAGCGCGGAATGGGACACGACCGGCCTGCCCGGGAGCACGGGCTTCCCTGCTCGAACCCAGGCAGTATACCAGAGACTGCTGACGAACGAAGCCCCGGCTTCCAGCCGCTTCTCTGCCAGCGGCCCTGCAAGTTTATAGAACGTCGCGGAGTACTGGGGATCGAGGTAGTTCCGGCCTGAAACCGCGATGCGATCGGATGCGAAAACCACATTCCTGTAAGAAAAGCTTGCCGTCATCTCTCGGAAGATGCGCGCGCGCAGGTCCGGTTCGAAAATCGCAGGCCGGGGCCTGAGTCGCCACCCATCCGCGAGCGCATTCACCAAGTCGGTCTCGAAGCGAGCGTGAACGCCTTTTTGGCCGGTCAATTGGCCGTCGTAGTTCATGACCGTGTGGAGAGGCTGAGTGAGATCGGCGGCGTAATGCGCGGCGAAAATCGCGTCGCGGTCCGCATCCGCCCAACGCCGGCGCTGAAGGGAATCGGCCAGTCGCAACGTGAAGCGCTCAATCTGCCAAATCGAGTCTCCATTCAGTAGCTGCCGGGGCTTGGGCCCTGCCCTTTCCACTACGAATTGCCGCCGGAGGTTGAGAAACGGGAAAGAGTCATCGGCGTCAAGGTCGGTGTAGTGATGCGGGCGCTCCGAGGCATCATCGGACGCCAGGAGATCAGGATCAATGGCGTGCTCTACCCAGTACGCTTTGCGCGCCAGGAAATAGGAGCGAAGCGGCTCGGGCAGATTCTCGACGGCGGCAGCATTGATCAACCTGTGCCCGCGCTCGCCCCAGGCCAGTCCCGGCACGGGCAAGTTGGCAAGAGCCAGGAGCAGCATCACCTGGACTTGCAGCCACCGGCAACCCCTCAGCCAGCCTTCTCCGCCGAGCTGTGCCCTATGATGCCTTTTCCTTCGCTGTGGCAATCTCTTTACCTCCTCACCGGACTGTCGATGGTCCTTTTTCATTGCTTGTAGAATTTGGCCTTTTGGGGTCGCTCTTTCGCTTTGTTTGAGCTTTTTGGCGTACTTTTGGCACATTTTTCGGCCTCTTTTGCACGCCTTTTGGGTTCGTTTTTTGGGCACTTTTGTTGATTCTAAAGGACTTCTTCGGTTCGTTCCGTCAGAATTAACATCTTTTCTGAACTTAATGCGCGTCTCTGGAACATTTGGCGCGGCCTTGCTGAAGCACTCTGTCGCCGGAATTCCCATCGCCCTGACCAGCGGAGGATCTCCAGTAATGAAAATCAGTCCCACCTCCCTGGCTTCGCAGGGTCGGTGAGGCCTGCAACCTTGCCAGATCCGGACGGCCTCTTCGTCAAGGTCCATAGCCGTAGCCTACCTCAGGGCGGCGCATTTGTCAAGACCTCCGCAGTCTGCGGTCCCGCCACGAGCGGTCAGCCTTCAGCTATCAGCTTTCAGCCTTGGTATGGTTCAAGTGCCACAGCCTCCACTGCGTACAGCCTACTGCCTACTGAAACGAAGGGGGTAGGAGCAATTTTGAATTATGAATTTTAGAGCTGAATCCTTTCTTCCTTCATCTTCAATGGAGCTGCCCAGAGAAAGCCGCAGAGATGAAAGGCCGAGGTCTGCGGCTTTTCCTAAAGAAGAACTAAGCTGCTGTGTGAAGGGTCACCCACTGGGGTGTTTGCGAGCCAGGTGCTTGGAGCTGGGTTTAAGCGCAAGTACGACCAGAAGTACGACCGCGGAGAAGCCCGCCAATACGAAAACCTGAAAGAGTGGGCCGGGGATGCCAAGAGCAACTGCGGCCGTGAAGGGCTCGCTGTAACGAGTGCCACTCCAGATATAACGCCTTAGTCCAAAAGACGGCAGGGTAAAAGTCAGAAGGTCTAGAGCCCACACGCTGAGGCAAATTAATGCCGTGAATTTCACACCCCGTGGGCGATATCGCCACAGCAGATACGCAGCTATCGCCGCTACTACGAATGTACTCATTGACCCTGCCAAGTCAGTCAGGTGTACGCCCCACTGACTCACAATCCCGGTATGGTCACACACACCGAGCCCCTCGCTAACCCCCGTCCATTTGATCTTGGGGAACAACTGCCACCCAAACAACTGAAACCTCGTGATCCTTCCCCCGCAGAGGACCCCAACAAGACCGTGGCCGGCGATCTCGTGCCACGGTATGGGGAGCGCGAACAGCACTGCTATCACAGCCGCATGCTTCAGAGCCGTGACAAACTTGGCCAGGGTCCGGATGGCCTTAGATTTGCACGTCTGATTTTCTTGTATGGGGATTCCCATTCTGTCCTCCCACCGTTTGACGATTGTACTCCCCATTGCCCTCTTGCGGTCTGCTTGGATAGCAAGCAGCGTTTCGCTCTTGGGGCGCCACGCCCCATCACCACATTCGCGTCGTCGCTCCACAGGGATCTGTTCACGATCATGCAATATCGCTCCGCCGGGTGATTGTGAATGTGGCAAGATGGCGAAGAGGCAAGCAGTTCCGCATGCCTTGTGATAGCGTGTGTATGCTTGTGTTGACTGGCAACCTAGAACAAGTGGTCACTTGCCGGCAATCTCGCGGTGCTTGCGGCTGCGATTCTCCGCAGGCATAGATGACAAGGGAGGGGAGAATATGCCCACGAACATAAACTTGCTGAGCATCAAGCTGCTGGCGATATCCCGTGCCAGCCAAATGAATGCCAATGGCATTAACGACAACGGCCAGGTAGTCGGCCAATTTACTGACGCCGGGGGAGTCGAACACGGTTTTGTGTATGAGGAAGAGTCTTTTTGCCAACTGGATTATCCGGGTGCGACTGCAACCAAACTTCTTGCCATCAACAATCTCGGCCAGATGGTGGGAATGTTTACAACGCTTACCGCCACATCTGGTTTTCTTTATGACCGAGGGACATTTAGCCCACCCCTGGCCTATCCCGGTGCGGGAAACTTCACCGTTGCGAATGGAATCAACGACCGGGGGGAAATCGTAGGCGTGTACCAAGATGCTATACCTGGCGAACACAGTTTTCTCTACAAAGCTGGAAAATACGAGGCTCTGGTCCATCCAGGCGCAAAGGAAATTGGCGCTCAGGATATTAACAACAGTGGCCAGATTGTCGGAGACTTCCCAGACGCAAGGGGCACACACGGGTTCGTCTATCTGGAAAATGTCGGTGTGTTCACACCGGCCCTGGATTGCCCAACTGGAACCGTCACTGCCCTCCGCGGAATAAACAATGGCGGTCAAATCGTAGGCGGCTGTTTTGATGTGCAAGGGAATGAGCACCCCTTCTTGTACATGGCAGGCGCACTCAACCCAATTCTTATCCCCGGCGCGGTCAGCGCTAGTATAATTGGCATCAACGACCGCGCTCAGGTTGTGGGGAATCTCCGGTTCGCAGGAGGAGCACAATCGTTTGTTGCCGCGATTTCAGCCTGACATCGTCGCCAGCGATGAGTGCGGCAAAGCTGAGCTCGATGATCGCAATCAACCACGGCAGGCAGGAGAAGGGCGAACCCTGGCAGGAGCGTTTCCCTTCGCTCGGCTCAGGGCAAGCTTTTGACCACGCGCTCCGCACGGTGAAGGACTACAGGGAGACGTATGTCCACCTGAATCCGGTTAGGCAGGGTCTGGTGAAGCGCGCCGAGCCGGTAGCGCGGACCTGTCGTTTAGGTCCGCGGTTTTTTGTTGTCAATTGGGGACGAACCGCAGACCTCCATAACAGGTCTGCGCTCAATGCGCGGACGCGGCTGCCGCCGAACAGGAGAGCCGGTGCGGGCTGACTATTGACCGCGTGCGTTCGCCAGCCGATGAGAAGGCGAGGATTTGAGGGTGAAAGCCGCGGACCTGGAGCAGCAGGGCCGGGCTACCTTGTTGAGGAAGCATGCCGGTGCCAACAGGCGGCGTCCCAACCCAGCAGATTGACTAGCCGTACCACAAATGGTACTATTCCCTATGGACAAGATCACTAAGCGTCTGCCCGCGCGGTTTTACCGCACCTCAAGCGGTCGGGAACCGGTGCGGGTGTGGCTTAGGGAATTGCCAGTGGCAGATCGCAGGATCATTGGCGAAGACATCAAGGACGTTGAGTTTTCGTGGCCAATGGGCTTACCTCTGATTCGATCGCTTAGCGGGCGTCTTTGGGAAGTGCGCAGCAACATTACGGGGGGAAGAACAGCCCGAGTGATCTTCTGCGTTGACCGCGGCGAGATGTTTCTGCTGCACGGCTTCATCAAGAAAACTCAGAAGACCCCGCAGCAGGACCTGGATCTGGCCTTGAAGAGAATGAAAGGACGGGAGAGATGAGACGGGAAAACAAGGGATCACCCTTTGACGACTGGCTGAAGGAAGAAGGCATCCACGAGGAAGTGAGCGCCGCAGCCATCAAGCGGGTTCTTGCCCGGCAGATCGAACGCGCCAGGAAGGAAAAACAGTTGTCCAAGGCCGAGGTTGCGCGGCGGATGCACACCAGCCGGGCTGCTCTGGATCGTTTGCTTGATCCTCAGAATGGCTCTGTAACGCTCAACACCCTGTACAAAGCGGCGGCAGCCGTGGGCCGTCAGGTGCGCCTCGAACTGGTCTGATCCCAAGTTGTAAACATTGAGCTGGTAGCTGGGGCACGGTTTTGGTGCCATGGGCTTCTCTCGGTCACGCACGATACCATTCCGACAAATGGGCGCGGCGAAGATTGACCCTCACAAAAAAGCAGTTCGCCCTGCGCCCACCGTCCTGAGCGGCAGCCAAAGGAATGCGGTCCGAGAGACGCAGGCGGCATAAAGAGCACCGCTGCGACGTGTCTAGCTGGTAAACGGAGCGAAAAAAACCACTGGAAACTGCAACCCCCGGTTTGACTTTCCCGCCTGGCTAGACATAGACTTTAAGCGATGGCCGTTTTCGAACGAGGCACGGTCTATCACCGTTGAAGATTTTGTGTTTTAGTTGAATCGTTTACTTTAAACAATATGCGCCTGTAGCTCAGATGGATAGAGCGGTTGCCTCCGGAGCAACAGGTCGCAGGTTCGAATCCTGCCAGGCGTACCACTCCCCAGTTGTTGCCGCTCCAAATATAAGGTCGAACGGTTTTCTATATGTGGGATATACACCTGCTCAACCAAGCAGGCAGTTCGAAAGTACCATAACGAAATCCTCTGATTCAGGCTGTGTAGAAATCGCACGATTTCAAAACGGCAGGTCCGTCAGGAACGGGAGTACATTCCGACGGGCTCACAGACTCGCCAGCAAGAAAGGCAAATCGTGACAGGCTTAGAGGAAGGCGGTTCGAGGACGCAAGTCTTCGAGAAGTCGACTACGCGGCCAAGCGACCGCCGCATCAGAGGAGGAGCCGCAAGGCACTGGGATTGTTTCCGAGTCCGCCAGAGTAACCGGTCAAATCTGTCTGAATCTCAGGTTTCAGCGTAAGCGCTTTAAGAATCAAACAGTTTGGCCGGTTGATTTCGCCCACTCGAAAACTCCCGGCGCGCCGCCGGCGAGCGTCCCGGCTCAGGATGTGTCACTTAAAGCTCAATACAGAATTCACAGAGCCTCACAGGGGCCACAGAGAAGAAGCGTCTTTGGGTACGGCTGAAAACATTGGTGGGCCGGTGTTTGGCCCATCACCCCCTCAGCCGGCCCGCCTCCCGATGAAGTGCATCGGGACGGCGGTCCACCCTCTCCCCCAAGGGGGAGAGGGCGAGTCGCGCAGGGCCAGAGAATCTCAGCAAAAATGTAGAAACTCCAGGGCTCCGACGATGTCGGAGCCGCTCCCAAAATGCCGATGGTTGAGCGTGGAGCTGAAAGCTATGGCTTGGCTTTCTTCTCCTCCGTGGCGGGCTTGGCGGCAGGCGCCGTCACTGTCTTGGGCTTCCAGAATTCCGGGTCGCCTTTGATCCACTCGTCGCCAACGTAGCTCATGCGTGGGTTGAAGGCATACAACTGATGTTGGGACGATTCGACCGATGCGCCGAGAAGCTCACCGAGCTTCTTCATGCCGTCTTCGCCCATGGCCGCCACGAATTGCGGGTCGTCTTCCTTGAAGGCACGATCGACTTCGGCAAGCGTTCTGCGCGCGGTGAGCACAAGAAACGTGCCGCTGGCGTCCCCATACACTCCTTGGAACGTGCCCCAGTGAGCATCGGGCACCGCCTTCTCATAGGCAGCCTTGACCATCTTGACCAGCTCGTTCCATTCCCTCTCGCGCCCCGGGCGCACATGGTAAGTGGAGATTTCCAGGTAACGCATATGCGAGAGGTCCACCATCGACCGGAGGCTCAGATCGTCACGGAAAACGAACACGCCCTGGTCCTCCGAATCCAGCAGCTCGCCATCGGCCATGGCGGCACGATCCAGTGCGGCAGTGAGAGCGGTATTCTTCTCGGCTGCTGCGTAGTCTTTTTCCCAGGCTTCAAATGAAGCATACCGGGTCAGGAACAAGGCGCGGCTCTTGCCCGAGAGCGACGTCATGCCCAGGTAGTACGTCGGCCACTTGGCACGGGTCATGGCTTGGACGAAGGCGCTTTCCGTTTTCTCATGCGCCATGCCAGATTTGCCGGGCTTGGTATATTCACGCGTGATCTGCAACACCTTCGGCATAGACACGTTTCCCTGCGGGTTCTCCTGCGCCGCGGCGATGCAACCACACGCAACCACCAGAGACATTCCCAACAGGGACCGGCTGAGTTTGTTCATGGGTTCAACCCTCCTGATCAGAATATTCTTTTTCGGAAGTATGTACTTTACGCACACACGCCCGAAAGAACTGAACGCAGTATAGCACGGATTATCTAGCCGTATCGACCCGCCAAGGTCTTTTTCTTGCCCTATCCCGGTTTGCATTATCTATTTGTGTTGCCCATCCTAAAACTGTGGTACAATGACCGTAGATTAAGAAAGTTAGGAGTCACCATGGCAACGGATGTTGCAACCAAAGTTGCGGAGCAAGCAAGGAAATGGGAACGGCTTAACGAACTCCTGCGAGACCCAGAGATTTACAACTTCCTTGAACGAGAGTTCTCCAGAAATGGGACATCGCTTGCGGCCCCTTCTCATGCGCCTTCGACCGCTGTTAACTCTAATGGATATAAGAAGGGCGATCTTGTCAAAGCCGTGGCTAAGACGTGTGAAGAATCTTTTGGAAGTTCTCAATTCACGACCTATGACGTAATCAAGAAGATGCGAGCCACAGGCTTTGTATTTGCGGCCAAAAACCCGGACGTGGCCGCCAACGGCGCACTTCGGAGGCTTGTCAAGAAAGAAAAGGTAAAAATTGTGATTCCTGGGACAGGTCGCAGAGCGGCCCAATACCGCTGGATTGTGGGAAGTTAGTTCTGAGAGGGTCGGTATGAAACTAGACGCTTAGCCCCGTGCGTTCGTGCTTTCCGATGCAAGGGGCCATAACACGAAGGCCCGCTCTAGTCACGTTCTTGAAGGGACTGGCTAGAGCGGGCCATGGAAAGCAACCAACTTGTGCGGAAGTGGCGGAACAGGTAGACGCGCTCGATCTGGGATCGAGTGGGTGCCTCTCTGACAAGGGGATAACACCCGTGCGGGTTCAAGTCCCGCCTTCCGTACACAATATACCTCTGTCCGCAGGCTCTGTCAAGAACTTTTGTGGGCACCTACGCCAGAGGCTAAGTGTCTAATTAGACCTCTTAGAACTTGACGCGCCTTCTGTTTGGTTTTCCCAATAAAAGCATGAATTGGGTCGCATAATACCAGAAGTATCTGTAATTCATTGAATCTACGGCAAATACAGTTTGCTCTTTTCTTCATTTTTTACTTGACATGCATGTGCGGTATGTATAGAATTAGACCATGAAAGAAAAGAGGCAGCCAATGAGCGAACAAGAAAAAGATCATGAACTATCGAAGTCAGAAATCATCGACGCCATCCCAATCGCTTGCTCCGATGAGCTAGCTGCTGTAGAGTTCTTTGAGTGGCGGCGCTGGGGAAACACTCCCTGTTGCGTCCACTGCGGGAGCGTCGATGTTCATAAGATGGTGGATTTCAGAACTGGACAAAGGAACAAGCGGTACCTGTGGCGCTGCCATGACTGCAAGAAACAATATACAGTTCGCATCGGAACTGTTTATGAGGAATCCCGGCTCCCCATGCGCCATTGGGCTTACGCCTTCTGGCGAGCTTCTACTTCAAAGAAGGGCGTAGCCGCTCTTGAAATCATGCGCCATTGCCAGATAAGCTACAAGTCGGCCTTGTTTCTTCTGAACCGCATCCGGTTTGCGATGGCTCCAGATAATCCTGCCGCAGAAAAATTGACGGGCACGGTTGAATGCGATGAAACCTATGTGGGCGGGAAGCCCCGCATTCGAGGAAATGCAACACGCGGACGGGGGACGAAAAAGACCCCGGTGTTTGCGGCAGTCGAGCGGCACGGAAGGATTCGGAGGCAAGTGATAGCCGATGTGAGCGGCAAAACTCTGAAGGGTGCTATCCGCGAGATGGTAGACAAGCAAGCGCGGCTTATGACGGATGATTTTGTTTCCTATAACGGCATTGGGAACGAATTCGCTGGCGGTCATCATACGGTAGCTCATAGCACCAATGAGTATGTGCGCGGCGACATCCACACGAACACGGCAGAGAGTTCCTTCGCCATCCTGAAGCGCGGAATCACGGGAATCTACCATAGCGTGAGCAAGGAATACTTGCATCGTTACCTGTGGCAGTTCGACTTTTTGTGGAATGCTAGGAAACTGAATGACGGCGAGCGGACAGCGGTCGCAATTAAGTTAGCCGAAGGAAAGCGGCTTATGTATCGGGCAGCGTGATGAAACAGCAAAGCCTTTTAGGGATGGCCGAACGAAACCAACTGTACTGCGGAGACTGTCTTAATGTTCTTGATATAATCCCAAATGATTCTATTGATCTAATCTATATTGACCCACCTTTCTACTCGCAGAGAAGCTACGAGATGATTTGGGGAGAGGAAGCGGAGAGATTCGCCTTTGAGGACAGATGGCAAGGTGGAATCAATCACTACCTGAACTATCTACTCACACGCATCCGAAAAATGTACGCCAAGCTTAAAGGAACCGGCAGTTTCTACATTCACTTGGACTGGCATATCTCTCATTACATGAAGCTTGAATTGGACAAGCTATTCGGATACCACAATTTCAGGAACGAGATTTTCTGGAAACGAGATGCTGCCGGGAAGGGAGCGAAAACCATTTCGCGGCAATGGCCCAGGATAGCAGACACGCTTCTTTTCTACTCAAAGTCCGATAGTTGGTTTTTCGAGCAGCAGTTCACCGCTCCGACCCAATTACAGATCAAAGAGTACCACTATAGAGATCCGAATGGACGGCAATTCAAAAGAACCACTTTAGGGGACTACACGCAAAAATCCATCTCTGAAATGGAAGCAAAGGGTTTGATATATACCTCGCGGACGGGGAAAAAGTACAAAAAGTATTATTTCGATGAAGCGAAGGTAACGGTCGATTCCATGTGGACGGACATCTTCGGATTTGGCGTTGTTACTTCATCGAAGGAGCGTACAGGCTATCCCACTCAGAAACCCGTTGCCCTCCTGGAGAGAATCGTCAGCGCAAGCAGCAGGCCGGGCGATCTTGTCTTAGATGCCTATTGCGGATGCGGCACTACCCTGGCCGCCGCACAGAAACTTGAAAGGCGGTGGATTGGTATCGACATTTCGCAATCTGCTATCCGGGTAGTAGAACAGCGGATGCAAAAATTAGGAGCAACGAACTTTGATGTTCATGGGCTAGTAGGAAGTCTCGCAGAACTGCGAGCGTTAGACCCGTTTGAATTTCAGAATTGGGCCATCAATGCGGTTTACGGGCAGCATTCACCCCGCAAGATTGCCGACATGGGGATAGATGGTTTCACCTTCATGGAGCATCACCCTATCCAGGTAAAACAAATAGATCATGTAGGGCGACCCGTCATAGATAACTTCAGCGGTGTTTTGCAGCGAGAGAAGGAGAAGAAAGGGATGGTGATCGCCTTTGGATTCACTTCGGGTGCGGTGGACGAAGTGGCACGATTGGAGCGCCAAGACAAGATCAAGATTGAGTTGGTCAGTTGCGCGGATTTGATTGCTGGCAACGTGAGCTTTAGAGTAATCGCCTAGAGAGGATGACAGCGCATGGCCGTAAAACAGAAGTCCCCTGCGAAACCAAGAGCGGTTCCCGGTCCAAAACCCCAAGTACTGAAGATCAATGAGAATTGGGAGGATGCGATAACTAAGTCTTTCAGGAAAAAGAAACCGCCTCACGGTTGGCCTAAATAATTCTAGCCGCTATCCTGATACCTGGAAATTGCCAGTCTGTGCGTAAAGTACATACTTCCGTTCTTTTTTACTATGGACGCCTCCAACGATACCCTTACTCGCCGCGTAAAGCAAGTGTTTTCTTTTCGCAGACGATTGCTTTCGTCCCATGCGCCGCCTCAAAGGACGAGAACCATCTTCCTTCATCGGGATTCACGGCTTCTCCCGTTTCCGTCTCGTTTAGAGTCTTACTGCCAAACTCCGTGCAGGTTGTCGCACACATTTTTGCGGTATCGCCCTTTTCGACTTTCGACTCTCGACCCTCGACTGCCTCAGGAGGGCGGAGAATTTCAAATCCGTTTGGCTAGTCACTTCGAGTCCACACTCATCGTCGGGAAACTGATGAGCCACGACCTCATGGCGCCTGCCCATTCCCCGCGCTCTTCGCCAAATTTGCTAAACTGGTGGGTGGTGCTCAGCCTCCGAAGTAACGTTTCTCCCCCAGCGCCGCTGGTGATCGGGTACGCCAAATCCCGCGTCGAAGCCCGTCCCCAGGGCTGCGGCTGGTGAGGTGCCCAAGCCGATATGATCCAACTTTCTTCGGCCGGAAAGCGTTTCGGCCCCAAGTTGCTGTTTGAAGATCTCGATTGGCTCATCACGCCGCGCGATCGCGTGGGCCTGGTGGGTGCGAACGGCACAGGAAAGACCACCTTGCTCAAAGTGCTGGCGCGCCTCGAGCCGCTCGATTACGGCGAAATCACGTTCGCCAAGGGGATCACCTCCAGTTACCTGCCGCAGGACGGTCTGACACTTTCGGGACGCACCGTGCTCGCCGAGTGCATGTCGGTGTTCGGCGATCTGCTCGCGATGGAGCAGGAGATGGAGCGTCTCATGGGGAAGATTGCCGAACTGGACCCCGAAGGCGACGAGTACCAGCGGGTGAGCGAGCGCTTTCATGCCCTCGACACCGAGTTCCGACACCGCGACGGGTATTCGCTCGAGGCACAGGCCGGGATGGTGCTGGCCGGTCTGGGATTCCCGCAATCCGATTGGCACCGCCGCACGGAGGAATTCTCGGGCGGCTGGCAGATGCGGATTGCCTTGGCCAAATTGTTGCTGGAAAAGCCCAACCTGCTGCTGCTCGACGAGCCCACCAATCACCTCGACCTCGAAGCCCGCAACTGGCTGGAAGAGTACCTGAACGATTATCCGCACGCTTACCTGCTGATCTCGCACGACCGCTTTTTCCTCGACGTCACCGTCGATAAGATGGTCGAGATCTGGAACCAGCGCGTCCACTTTTACAGCGGCAATTACGAGAAGTACCTGGCGGAGAAGACCGCGCGGCGAACCCAGATCGAAGCGGCTTACAAGAACCAGCAGGAGCGTATCCAGCAGCTCGAAGTGTTCATCAACCGATTCCGCTACACGGCCACCAAGGCCAAGCAGGTGCAGAGCCGCATCAAGGAACTCGACCGCATGCAGCGCATCGAGATCCCGCTCGAAGAGAAGGCCATCCACTTCAGCTTCCCCCAGCCCAAGCCCAGCGGCCGGACGGTGGCGGAGTTCAAGCAGGTGGCCAAGAGCTACGGCGCCAAGCGGGTGTTCCGCGAGGTGAGCTTCACCCTACAGCGAGGCGAGCGCGTGGCCCTGGTGGGCGTGAACGGAGCGGGGAAATCAACCCTGCTCAAGCTGCTGGCCGGTATCGAGCCGCTGAGCGGGGGAGAGTACAAGCGGGGCCACCAGGTGGAGGTGGATTATTTCGCCCAGGACCAGTACAAGGCGCTTGATGCGGAGGCGCGTCTGCTCGACGACCTGACGCGCGCCGCCCCCATGTCGCTCAGCACCCAGACGGAGCTACGCAGTCTCCTGGGCTGCTTCCTGTTCAGCGCAGATGATGTCTTCAAGCGCATCGGCGTGCTTTCGGGCGGCGAGCGCAATCGCTATGCGCTGGCGCGAATGCTGCTGCGCCCCTCAAATTTCCTGCTCCTCGATGAACCTACCAACCACCTCGACCTGCGCGCCAAGGACGTGCTGCTGGAAGCGCTGGCGGAGTACACCGGCACGGTGGTGTTCGTCTCCCACGACCGCTACTTCATCGACAAGCTGGCCACGCGGGTGTTCGAGATCGGCGGCAGCGAAGTGAATGCCTTCCCGGGCAACTACGAAGATTACTTGTGGCGTAAGCAGGGGAAGGAAATCGATCTCACCCTGCCAGGGCTGCCGGATCTCGTTGCAGAGCGTGCGCTTTCGCGCAAAGCACACGACACCGCCCCGCTCCCAACGGCGCCGGCAACTCCCTCTTCCGTTAAATCGAAGCGGCTTAATCCGATTCGCCTCCAGCAGATGAAGGACCGCTGCCGCGAGATCGAAGAGCAGGTGGCGCGCCTGGAGGCCGAGATCGAAGGCTATGCCCAGGAACTGATGCATTTCAGGAGCGCGGCGGATTCCGTGCGGCTTGCCAAGTCAATTGAGCAAGGGCGCCAAGAGATCGCCCGGGTGATGCGCGAGTGGGAAGATACGGCGAAGGTGGTCGAGGAGCAGGAAGCGGAAGTGCGGGAATAGTCAAATGGGTGTGGCTCGACGCTTCTTTGTCGCCCGTTTTACAAGCTTCTTCAGCCTGCTCTTCGCGCCCATCGCTTTCGGTCGTGCGTGTCGCGGCTGATAGATGCCGAGCTTCCCGCCCCCCGGCAGCGTAACGTGCGTGAGCAACCCCCAGACCTGGTTCTGCACCGGGCCGCAAGGAATGCTACGTTTCTTCATCTCCACGATGAGTGCTTCCACGTCGTCACACATCAGGTAGAACTCGTGTACGTCATTCTTGCTGGACGGATGCAGCGCAACTTCCGCCGGCGGCAATCCGAAGATCAGCCATCCGCCGCCGAGATCGACGTGCGGCAGCTTGAGCACGTCACGCAGGAAAGCGCGGTCGAGCTCCGGACTCTTGCTGTAGATGATCGAATGCGCGCCGATGATCATGACAATCCCCCTTTTCTCTACGCGACAATGCCCCCAGCCAAGGCTACCGGCTGCGACTCGGCCTCTTCACAGGGAAAAACCCCGCCGTGTGCATCCCCCACCCTGGCGGCGGGAACTGTCCTCAGGCTGAAAGCCTTCCGAGAACTGTTGGCCCCTGGCCGGGTGTGACCAGCCATTGGACGGGCGACCCGAGAAGGCAAGTCCAGCTTGGCAACGGCTTCGTCCACTGTTTCTAGTTTGCTCAATTGAACCCGAATTCGCAAATTGAGGGGCCCTGTTCCGTTCCAGCACGTTAGATTGAAGTCGCTTCCACCAAACCTGCGCAGCAACAGAAGAGTGCGCCTGACAATTGCTTCACCCTAGGCTCCGACCCCCTCCCAACTAACCCATCACCCGGCCCGCTCCGGCTGGTGAAAGCGCCGACAGCGGGCCACCCTCTCCCCGGTGAGAGGGTGCCCGACGGAGGAGGGCGGGTGAGGGGTTTCTCCATTCCATGAAGTTAGGAACGTCGTTCAACTCACGAACTCGGGTTGAAGAACCCGAGTGACTTGCATTTGGCCGAACTGCTTCCTTCTCCTCCTTCGTCGGTGTGAATTTGTAAAGTGAGCGGGCGACCGCCCCCCTATGGCGATCGTTTGCCTTCCTGGCCGCCAGCGAAAAACCTTTAGCGGCGATTTCCTATCGCCAGCAAGGGACTTCGTATGCCCGAGGTCAGGCGTGTTCCTGCGTCTCGTCAAACTATTTATCTAATTGTGACATAAGTCAGAAATTAACATATTAACGAAAAAAAGGTATTGACAAGCATAATGACTGCGCATCAAATAGTGGCGTTCAGGTACAACTTGTTCGCCAGTACAACTGATTTGAGTAACGATTAGAGAAGCCCTGCGCCTATTTCACGAGGGTAAGACCTCCGGTTCATAACACGACAGGCTAATGTTCCGGCCCAGGCCGCTTGGCCTGCGCGGGAGCATAAATGTTAAAGGAGCTAGCCCTATAATGCCGACACGCAATTTAATCCTTGGGATGGTTGTCGTTTGCGCGACAATCTTCAGTTCGCAGGTGAGCGCCCAAACAACCTCGGTGGACCCCGGACGGTGGGCCTATCCCATGCAGGCAGTCAGGCAGAGCAATCCTCCACTAATCGGCGACTATGTTCCATGTATATTTGACCTGGATCAGCACGGAAACTTCCGATCGTTAAAAGTGCCAGCTTTAGAAACTCAGATGAAAACAGCAGCTCTGGATGCCATCCAATCATCTTCCCTGAAACCGACTCAAAAGATTATGGTTGCAAATGACGCGTCACAACTCATGTTCTCCGCACTAACACCTCAGAAAATTTTTGACAGCATTAGGCAATCCGCAGCGACGGCCTTGGAAAGCGACGCTAGCCTTGATGCGGGCGGCAGGAGTGCCACTGCCACAGCGGTGGCGAATAATGTGTCAATCGCTGCGCAGCAGGCAGGTCCAATCCAAAGACCTTCAGACGTAAGTTGCGGGATGTCCGTCCTGCCTTGGAGCATTACACGTTGGAGCTTTGGCCGCGAAATCGCGGAAAACTTTATCGTCGTTCAGGTAACTGTCAGAAATTTGAACAATGAGCAGCAGTTCTTGGTTCACGATGTCGAATTGGCAGTAGATACTCAACCAGGAATTTTCAACCGTTTTAGCTCCAGTGTCGATCAGGCAACTATTGACGGTGTCGCACTCACTGCAGAAGAAGGCTGGTCCTCCAGAACTTTTTGGCTCCGCCTTGCGACGCTAGTCGGCAGCATTATCTCAGCGGGGAATGTCCCTGTTTCGAACACCGTTTTCAAGGATTCTGCAGGTATATACACAGGTGCGTTCATACCTGGCTTGACCAAATTCCTTAAGGACCATACCTCTGAGCAGATCGCGCGTCTTGACTCTGCGGCATTTACAAATTCTCAATCTCGGAAAGTGATAGTGGCGAAAAATGACTCGGCCACATTTGATGCCTTTTTGCCCGTACAATCTCTCCTCCAGATTGATTGGGAGAAGATATATCTCTATAAGACGAACGCGAAACCTGTGGATCCCAATTCGGACTTAATCCTTGCCAAGAAAAAGGGCTACAAGGATTGGAGCCCACTGGCACTGCTTGGGTTAAACAACAGTACGTATGTAATCCTCTCAGGCGCGCACATCACTGAAACCCCGTCGCAGGCACAAATTTCGAGTCTCTCATGCCCGCCTAGCGATAACACTACAATTGATCTCACGAAGATTTCGGGTGATACCTTTACATGCAACATCAAAGGGACTAATCTCCAGGTAATTGCTCAAGTCATTCTGGAAAACGCTCAGGACCCTGGCGACCACGTTTACGCTGTCGGAACACCCGCCACAGCTGGCGCTGACCCTACACAGGCCACGGTCGCGTTCAACACAAAGGACCTTCAAGGACTAAAAGGAACCACCTACAAGGTGTTTTACGCGATTAAGGGAGGTACTCCTCAGGCCACGAGTCTAAGTGCGACAGTACAGCAAGTTGTCTCAATTAGCCCTACGAGTCTCGTGTTTACGAGTCAAACTGTGGGCACCCCCCCAAGCCCTGTGCAGTCGATCGCTTTGACTAATAGAGGTACTGCGACCCTGTCAATCACCGGAATCACAACCACAGGAACAAATGCTGGAGACTTCACTGAGACAAATACGTGTGGGACCTCGGTTACAAGCGGAGAGAATTGTGCAATTTCAGTGACATTCAAGCCAACAGGTACTGGCTCAAGAAGGGCGTCGCTGAGTATTGCGGATAACGGGCCAGGCAGTCCGCACAGCGTGGCATTAACAGGAACCGGAGCGGCAGCACTGGCGCACCCGCAGTGACGCTTAGCCCAACAAGCCAGTAGCCACGGCCAGCGTTTTTCTGACCGTTCTATGAAAGGGGAGGGCGAGAGAGATAATTCCCCTGGGACTGGAAAGTCGGACGTTTTGGTCTCGTCATCCAGCCCGTGTCTGGTCCCGCTCCACAGTTGCTTGGCGCGGGTTTTCGTCTTGGCGTGAGCAGGTAGCCGCGGTCGCAGGGCTGTCGGCAGGTGGCGGGGCGCATATCCGTCATTCGTGGCACGTCCCAGACATACTCGTTCAGCTTCGCAGGCGAAGGAGGTACACAATGGAGAAACGGTTTCGACGAGTCATAGCACTAGCGGTACTGGTCTTAGTACTGCCGGGGATCGCGAGAGGCCAGGCGCCTGTCACGCTGAACCTGGAGTTGATGCCCAAGACGGTCTCCGACCAAAGTCCGGCGCAATTGCTCATGACCATTGAGTGTCCGCAGAAACTTACCGGGGCTGCAATCACGGTTGTGCCGCCCCCGGGCTTTAAGGCTGATCCACAGGCTTTTTCCCTTCCCGACTTCACGGGTAAGATGACGCAAACGAGTGTCATCAAGGCCCTCGATTCAGATGTTCGGCCCGGCGAGCGATACGTCATACAAGCCCAAGGTTATGTCTCGAGCGGGCCGGCAAGCAAGACGGTCTTGGTCGACCAAACCCTGGCCTTCGACTACAGGACGAACCAGATCTCTCTCGGCACGTACTTCGCTCTCGGCGTCCTCGGCATCCTTATAGGTTATTGGCTACGGCTATTGTTGAAGGTCTTGTCCGCCGTTTCCCCTCCATCCCCGGCGCCTCCAGGCCCGGCCGCGAGTGCTCCCGGGGTCGGCCCAATCACGGCTTTTGTTCAAAAACACTATTACGCTGTTGATCTGCTCGTCACGCTCGCCTTGGGGTTTTTCGCCCTGGTTGCCTTGACCCAGGGAAACCGTCCACCCCAGACCGCGAGCTTTTGGTACAGTGCGATGGCGGTGGGCCTCGGCTTAGGCTTGCTCACCAACAGCGATCTCCTGACAAAGTTGAGGAAGTGACGTCATGCCAGCTAATGGGAGGAAGTCATGGATGGAACACAACAACTCGAATCGACAAGGTGTATGCCCTTGCGTGTTGGCCCGTCTCCTGAGGTTCTCGCAGCGATTCGCGCCGAGATGCACGCGAGGAAGCTAACATTACGCGATCTAATGTTGGAGAACGTTACCGCCCAACTGGTCATGGAACCGATCCGGCAAACAGGGCTCAACAGCGGGATTTTCTACTTCATGGAAACACTGCCTGCAAGAGCAGCCGCTTTGTCACCCGCTCAGGCCGTCCGTGGTCGTCCCACGACGGGAACCTTGCGACTGCTCGTCTTGCTGGTCGATTTCTCGGACAATCAGGGAAGTCGTAGCCAACAGGATTTCAAGGACATGCTCTTTTCACGCGCGGCGTATCCGACTGGAAGCATGAGGGACTATTACAAGGAAAATTCTTACAGCCAGTTGGATATTGATGGCGACGTGATCGGCTGGATCCGCCTCCCTCAGACGTATTCGTATTACGTGAACGGCAGCAATGGAATGGGCGCCTATCCCCAAAACGCTCAGGAGACGGTGGAGGATGCCCTTAACTTAGCTGTGCAGCAAGGCGTAGATTTCCGTCAGTTCGATAGCGACGGCGACAACTATATTGATGGTCTTTTCGTGATCCACGCTGGGGGAGGGGCGGAGGCCCAACCTGACCCCGCCAAACGGACCGCGATGATCTGGTCACACCAATGGAACATTCGTCAGCCTTTCGTTTCTAACGGAAAGACGGCCTACGCTTATCTCACCGTGCCTGAGGATGGACGCGTAGGAGTATTCTGCCATGAGTTCGGCCACATGCTCGGCCTGCCGGACCTGTATGATACCTCCTATAAATCGGAAGGAGTCGGGGCGTGGTGTGTCATGGGCGGAGGTAGCTGGAACGACGGTGGGCTCACACCAGCGCACTTCTGTGCTTGGTCGAAAGCGCGGTTGGGCTGGATTCAACCCCAAATTGTAAATGGCGCTCAGTCTTTGTCACTCAACGCAATCGAACAAGATCGCCAGGCCATTTATCGTCTGTGGACCAATGGCCAAACAGGGGACGAGTACTTCCTACTGGAGAATAGGCAGCTCACTGGCTTTGACGCCAAGTTGCCGGGCGCGGGATTGCTGATTTGGCACATAGATGACGCCCGCCAGGACAATACGAACCCGAAGGACTACTGGGTTGGCTTGGAGGAGGCAGACGGAAACCTCGACTTGGAGAACAACAACAACCGGGGGGATGACGGCGACCCCTATCCCGGACGTTCGAATAGCCAGTTATTTGACGACACCAGCAATCCGAAGTCGATAGACCATGGCGGCAACTCAACTGGAGTTTCCGTCAGCAATATTCAACTGCAGAATGGAGTCATTACGTGCGATGCAAGAGTGTAAGGGTGGAGGGTACGGACCCCGGAGGCGCCGCCGTTCATAGTTTGCGGATATCGCTGCCCATCAAGACGAACCGGCCGCCTCGCTCGTCGCCTCGATACGCAACACGCGCCTCCAGAGCATCGTTTACTCCGAAATCGAGCGGGTGCTTGCTACCCACGAAGACTTGAATGGTTTTACCCACCTGGGGATGGACGAAGTTGGGCATGCCTTCCACGTCACGCGACTCTTCAACGGCTATCTTCCAGGTTGAGCCGTCCCCATCGAGACTGGGTTCAGTTCCTATGAATTTGCCCCGCACCACAGCTACATTTGGAACTACGGGTACGCTTCTTGGTCGATCCCAAGACATGAGTCTGGTCCCTTCCCTGAAGAATATTCTGCCACACCTTCGGCAGAATTGCCAGTGGCAATGAGAGCTTCCATAATCGGTGTCTTTGATAGCGGGTAGCGTCTTTCTCAGATTGGCTACCACTCCTGACAACGACGTGGAGGAACCGTGAGAAATCTCTTGCCGCTGCTTTCGAGGGAAAACCTCCCGTATCTTAATTTCAACACTCTTCCCGTCCCGGACAAAGGATCGCCTCACAACCGCTGGGTCGGTCATCCTTTCTTGGCTGCCGCTCCTCGCCGCAGGAGGTGGATTTTACCGCAACCAAACAAAAATGCAGGGCCGCCGGGAGGCCAAGAATACCATGGCGGTATCGCCATTCAGCACGGGCACGCCACGGCGTGCCCAAGATGAAAATGAAAAAGCCGGGGACTAGCGGGAGTTTACTGTGGCGACTTGGTTTCCACAGCCTAACCTGTTGAATTCCCAGCGTCTTGCAGTGAATTCCGCGTATTACCCTACTTTAGGGGGTAAGACGCAAGAACTGATTCGGCGGTGTTTGGTTTTCAACGACTTAGCCTGTTGAAAAAGAAAGCTCCCAGTAAACTCCCGCTGGACGGTGTCCGCGCCTTCAAAAAGGCCCAGGAGAGGGCGCGCCAAGCGCAGGTCTCAGGTGGCGTCGCTCTTCCCAACGTCACGTCGTAGCGCGCCGCTGGGACGACCCGCTACAGACGGAGTTCTTGCTACCGCGGGCCGGGGATACGGCCCGCGGTAGCGAATCTTCACACGAACTTACAAAAGCCTCATTCCCTCCGCATCCCAATGGGCTGGCTTGCCGCTTTCGTAGCTGACGTTGCTGAGGAGGGCGGTGCCGGCGGCGCGGAAGCCGAAGACGGGATCTTCCAAGATCGGTTGGCGGGTGCGAATGGCGTCGATCCAGTTCTTCACGTGGTCGTAGTGGTCACTGTAATGCTTGGGAGCGACGTATTTTTCTTCACCCAGCAAGGCTTCCCCGGTCGGATGCGTGATCGGATATTTCTCGCGATAGATTTCCAACATACGCTTCTGAATGGCCTCCGCAAACGGTTCGACGCGAACACCCGGCTCCTTCTCTCTCGGAACACGGGTGATGGTGACTCCGTCGCCACCGATAATCATCGAGCCTTCCGAACCGGTAAAGACGAACCCTTCACTTTCGGACCCACCATCGACGAAATTCGTGCGCACGCTGAGGTTGAAGCCCTGGGCGTAGTCATAAAGCGCCATCATCACATCCGGCACATCCCGGCCGTCTTTCCAAAAGCGCAGCCCACCCGTCGCCAAGGCGCGCGTAGGACCATGCGTATCCGTGATGAGGTGCACGCCACTGAACAAGTGGACAAACAAATCGCCCGCTACTCCGCTTCCGTAGGCCTTCCACTTGCGCCACTGGAAAAAGTGTTCGCCGTTGAACGGAATTTTCGGCGCCGTGCCGAGAAAGCGCGGCCAATCGCAGGTGGTGGGCGAGGCATCGTACGGAACCGTATATTGCCACGCGCCTTGCGCCGAATTGCGGTCGTACCAGACCGTCACCATGTTGAGCTCGCCGATGGCTCCCGCGGCAAGCAGTTCTTTCGCCTTCTTGTAAATGATCGAACTCACCCGCTGGCTGCCCACCTGCATAATCCGGTTCGTCTTGCGCCAAGCGTCAATGATTTTTGGCCCATCGGGGTAGAGGTGGATCATGGGCTTTTCGCAATAAACGTCTTTGCCCGCGTTCATGGCATCCACCGACGCCTGCATGTGCCAATGATCGGGAGTGCCGATGATGACCGCGTCGATATCCTTGCGCGCGAGGATCTCGTTGTAGTCGCGCGTGGTTAAGATATCCTTCCCCCACAATTCCTTGGCATGTTCCAGACACCCGTCGTAACAGTCTGCCGCCGCTACCACCTTGACGCCCGGAATTTGCGCTGCCATCTTCGTATCACCCTGGCCTTGCCCACCCGCCCCAATCAGTGCGATTTGAATATGGTCGTTCGCGGCGATGGCCTTAGGCGGCTCAGCCTGCGGCGCCGCCATCAAATGCATCTTCATCGACCCGGCAAAATAGGTTCCGGCAATGCTTCCTGCCTTAAGAAAGTCCCTGCGATCCATGCTGGCCACTATATCCTCCTCTGGTAAGAAAGTTGCGCTCCCGGCTCTCTCCGGCCATCCTCTGCGCCACCGACGACCGACGCCATGAGTTCAGTGGCCACCCGCAGCTTCGGGGTATCGGCCTTCGTGATGCAGCCGATGTCGCCGCACTTGAAGGCGCCGCCGCTTGCCCATTCTACCACTTCGCCGATGGCTTGCTTCCTGGTGGTGGAAACACGACGTGCCACCCTCGGCTCGAAGTCTTGACCAGCTCAGTCTCAGCCTCTGATGCGAGGAGGGAAGCCATTTTCATGACCGCATCACCGTGCAGCAGTTGACATCAGAACGTACTCCGTGGCATCATATTTTCATGCGAACTACACTGCCGCTCGAGGATGATGCGGTCGAGGCGATTCGGGCATATGCTAAGAGTCGCCAGCTCTCACTGGGCAAGGCCGCATCTGAGCTCGTGCGCCGCGGGGCTCGCTATCAAGTCGCAACCCGGAAGGTGAATGGACTGCCCGTTTTGGACGCGTCGGACGACTTTCCAGTAATCACGAGCGCGCGGGTGCGGGAACTTTGCGACGAAGAATGAATCGCCATCTGCCGGATGTCAACGTCCTGCTCGCTCTGCTTTGGCCCCGTCACCAAAGCCATGCTGCCGCTCATGCCTGGTTCGCAAAGTCCGGCCAGCACGCCTGGGCCACCAATACGTTGACGCAACTTGGCGTGTTGCGTCTGCTGACCAATCCCGCCGTAACCCAAGGCGCGGTCAGCGCGCCGACCGCCCTGGCGGTCTTGAGCGAAGCCACCAGCCACGCGGGGCATGAATTCTGGCCTTTGGATCGCGAGATACCCGCCGGCCTGAAGCCCCTGGCCGCAAGAGTCAGGGGACATCAGCAATGGACGGACGCTCTGCTCCTCTGGCAGGCGGTGGAACGGGACGGCGTTTTGGTTACCTTCGACGCCGGCGTGAAGGAACTGGCGGCTGGAGATTTGAGGGGCCACCTCTGCCTCCTGAAGGGCCCTTGATGGCTCTTGTTCTGTGCTATAAATAAGAAAGCTCGCCGGGTGGCGCAGAGCGAAGCTCCACGATTTGGCAATCTGCGCCGCGTCGCAGGCGGTATACTAACACCCATCATCCCCGCTTGCAGGCGGCATTTTCATCCGGGACGACTCCCATCCATTACACACCCGTTCGTCTTGAGCCTGGACCAACTCCCCTGATTCCGCGCTGTGCCTTCCCATATCGCAGAGCCTCGCTCCGCGCCAGCCCGCGTCATGCGGCCGACGTGGCCATACTTGAAGGCGCCGCCGCTTGCCCATTCTACCACTTCGCCGATGGCTTGCTTCCTGGTGGTGGAAACACGACGTGCCCCCGTCAGGAACTCATCGCCAAGCTTGTTGAACCCGGAACTTGCCGCCGACCGCTTTCTGCTTACTGCCGGGTTGATGACGCGGCCCTTCGCGCCGAGGGTCAGTTCGGAGAGCGCCTCGGAAGCGGACTCCGTGTCTCTTGACAGGGGGCGGAAGATAGGCTAGTATAGTAGCAGGATTCAGGATTCAGGATTCAGGATTCAGGAATCGGGATTCGGGATTCGACAGATGGAGGAGTGGGGACAGGCGATGAGGGGAATTGTGAATGGTGAACAGTGAATTGCTTTGCTCCTTGTTGGCACCGCTTGCCGGCTACTGCTTACTGCCTGCTGCATTTGAGGGGTCGAGTTGGTGCGAGGCTCCGCTAGTACCGCCGTCGTATGACAATATGTCACCATGACAGGGAATGAAGAAACTGGAGTGACTTTAAAAAGTGAAGGAACGACGCGGGAATGTCTATGAAAACAAGGGAGGTAGGTGGTATGTAGGGGGTGGGGAATGAAAAACAGGGCTACGGACTAAGGGACGAAGGCCTGCCCACCGCCGGCGCGTGCCAGCATCACTCGCTCAGTCCGTCCTGCGGCTCAAGAAAGCCTACCAATCTTGAAGAAGAATCCTTTTTTTGACCGAACGAAGCGGGAATGTTATTGAAAACAAAGGATCGCAGTGGAAAACCCAGGGGCGAAGCGGGAATGTTACAGAAAACAAAGGTAGTTACGCGTTGAAAGCGGGAATGTTGTTGAAAAGAAAGGAGGTAGATGGTAGGTCGTAGGTGGTAGGTGGGGGAAGAGCCGCAGCCAACCTCCAACTGTTGACTCTCGCGGTTGGTGGGGCAGAAGGGCTGGTTCCAGGCTTCAGGTGTCTGGTGACAAGCGCCGGGGGTTGGGGCGACGCTGAATTATGAATTCTGAATTCTGAATTGAACTGCCCGCCGCTGGGTGCCTTCTGCCTACCGCCTTCTGCCTACTGCGTACTGCCTACTGTGGGACCATACAAGGCGTGCCGCTCGCCGCGAAGAGGTGTAAAATGACGCCCGCTGTTTCAGTTGAATCGGGGTCGCCGCTCATCGCGACTTTTTTGGGGGAGAAGCATGTACCGAATTGTGAAGTGGCTTGCGATCAGTTTGCTCTGTTCCGTCTCTCTGGGCTTTGCTGAGGAGATGACCGAAGGCCGCCTGATGCGCTTTCCGGACATTTACAAGGACAGGATTGTTTTCAGTTATGGTGGAGATCTGTGGTTGGGCTCAACTTCCGGCGGTGTAGCGCGGCGGATCACGACTCATCCCGGCCTGGAATTATTCCCAAAGTTCTCGCCGGACGGCAAATGGATCGCCTTCTCGGCCCAGTACGACGGCAACTTCAACGTCTACGTTATTCCGTCAGAAGGCGGCGAACCCAAACAACTGACGTTCTTGCCGGATGTAGTAGTGAGCATGCCCGAGCGCATGGGTCCGAACAACATGGTCATCACCTGGTTCCCGGACAGCCAGCGCATCTTATTCCTTTCCCGCCGCGACACCTATAACGATTGGTTCGGGCGGCTCTTCAGCGTGAGCATCGATGGCAGCCTGCCGGTGCGGCTTCCTCTTGACAAAGGCGGGCTCACCTCCTTTTCGCCGGATGGCACAAAGATCGCCTATAACCGCATCTTCCGCAATTTCCGCACCTGGAAGCGCTACATGGGCGGCATGGCCCAGGACATCGCCATCTACGATTTCAAGAACAACACCTACGAGCGCATCACGGATTATCCCGGCACCGATACTTACCCCATGTGGCACGGCGACACGATTTATTTCGGTTCTGACCGAGGCCCAGAGCACCGCATGAACCTTTACAGCTACAGCCTGAAGACCAAACAGACTCGCCAGCTCACCAACTTTAAGGATTACGACGTCAACTGGCCCAGCCTGGGGCCTGACTCAATCGTCTTTGAGAACGGCGGGTTCCTTTACGTCTTCGACCTGAAGACCGAGAAGCCGCGCAAGCTAACGGTGTACCTGGCCGGTGACCGTCCCCTGGCGCGAAAGCATTGGGCAGGAGTCGCCGGGTTGATCACGGACTTTGACATCTCCCCCGAGGGCAACCGCGCCGTCTTCGCCGCTCGCGGAGACATCTTCACCGTGCCCGCCAAGGAAGGCAGCATCCGCAACCTGACCCGGACGCCCGGCATCCACGAGAAATACTCGCTATGGTCGCCGGACGGAAAATGGGTCGCCTACTTTTCCGACCGCACGGGTGAGGACGAGCTTTACCTCATGCCGCAGGACGGCATGGGGAAGGAAATCCGCATCACCAGCGATGGCAAGGTGTTCAGATTGCCTCCCGTCTGGTCGCCCGACAGCAAGAAGTTGCTCTACGCGGATAAAGAAACGCGGCTCTTCTATGTGGATATCGAGGAGAAGAAGCCTGAGCAAATCGACAAGGGCAAGTATGCCGACCTGACCGATTACAATTGGGCTCCGGACAGTAAATGGGTTGTCTACGCCAAGACCGCTGAGAATCAAAACGGGGTGATTTACCTTTATTCGCTGGCCGACAAGAAAATCACACCGGTCACGACGAGCTTCACGAACAGTTGGAACCCCGTATTCGACCCGGGCGGCAAATATCTTTATTTCCTTTCGAACCGTGACTTCAACGAAGTATTGGGCGTTTATGACTTCGAGTTTGCTAATCCTAAGGCAACGCGTGTTTATGTGGTGACGCTGCGTTCCGACCTGCCCTCGCCTTTTGCTCCGAAGAGTGACGAGGCCGGTGCAAAGAAATCCGAGAGCCCCGCAGCGGAGAAAAAAGAGGAGAAGAAGCCCGAGGAAGCGCCGGCGGGCAGGGAAGTCCCGAAGGACTTCCGCATTGACCTCGAGGGCATCGCTGCGCGCGTGGTGGCTTTGCCCACTCCTGCGGAAAGCAGCCAGGGGCTGAACGCTGCGGAGGGCTTTGTCTATTACGTGACGATGCCCGTCTCCGGTCTCTCGGGGCCGTTGCCGGGCGAAGCGGCGGCCATCCACGCTTACGACATGAAGGAGCGGAAGGACAACATCTTAATCACTCCAGCGACCCACTACGCGCTCTCCTTTGACGGCAAGAAGCTCCTCTATGGGGCGCCCCAAGGAGCCGGCGGCGGCGCTGAAGACGAAGACATGCCGGGGCCGCAGAACTACGGTATCATCGACGCCAAGCCCGAAAAGGAACCCCATAAAGCCGGCGAAGGCGCGCTGAATCTAGCTTCGATGCGCCTGGAAGTCGATCCGCAAGCCGAGTGGAAGCAGATCTTCAACGAGGTGTGGCGGCAGGAGCGTGATTATTTCTTTGAACCTGCAATGAACGGCGTCAACTGGGAAAAGGAGCGTGAGCGGTATGCTCCGCTGCTGCCTTACGTGGCCACCCGGTACGACTTGACCTATGTCCTGGGCGAAATGATCGGGGAACTTTCCAACTCCCACACCTATGTGGGAGGTGGTGACTACCCGGATTTGAAACCCATTAACGTGGGCGTGCTGGGCACAGATTTTGAAACTGACACCGCGCACGGACTCTACCGCTTCAAGAAGATTTATTCCGGAGAGAACTGGGATGCCGCGCTGCGCTCGCCGCTTACCGAGCCCGGAGTGGAGGTGAAGCTGGGCGACTATCTGCTGGCCGTAAACGGAAAGTCCTTGCGCGCCCCGCAGAACCCTTACGAATTGTTTATCAACACGGTGAATGAGAACGTCACGCTGACGGTGAACTCGAAGCCCAGCGAGGAAGGGGCGCGGAAAGTGGTGGTGAAACCCATCGGGAGCGAATATCCCCTGCGTCAACTCGACATGATCAACGCCAACCGCAAGAAAGTGGAGGAGGCCACCGGCGGGCGTGTGGGATATGTCTACATTCCCAATATGGGCGGCGATGGGCTGAACGAATTTGTGAAGCAATTCTTCCCACAGGTCCGCAAGGAAGGCCTGATCTTCGACGTGCGCTACAACGGCGGCGGCTTCGTAGATCAAATCATTTTTGAGCGCCTGCGCCGTGTGCTGGCGGGGATGGATTCAGCGCGCAACTTCGAGAGCGGCACCATTCCGGACGTGGTCTTCCATGGTTACATGGCCTGCGTCACCAATGAGTATGCCGCCTCCGACGGAGACTTCTTCAGTTATTACTTCAAGAAATACAAGCTGGGCCCGCTCATTGGAATGCGCACCTGGGGAGGCGTGCGCGGCATTCGCGGTAATATGCCTCTGATGGATGGCGGCTACATTACGCGGCCGGAATTCTCGCTCTATGGCTTGAATAGCGAGTGGCTGATTGAAAATCACGGTGTCGCCCCGGATATCGAGGTCGATAACCCGCCGGATTTGGTGATGCAAGGGCACGATCCGCAGCTTGAAAAGGCGATCGAGCTGGTGATGAAACAGATCCAGGAACACCCCAAGAAGCTGCCTCCGCGCCCCGCCGATTTACCGGCCTACCCTGCAGGCCCAGGATAGCAGGCTATGATGGAAAGCGCCGGCTGGCGCAGGACGGCAACTGGAAAATCGGCGTGAGGCTGGCCCAATCGAACCGTTGAAAGCAAAGGGCCTGCGTTGCGACGTTCGCGAGAGCGCCCGCTCACTGTCCCGCAGAGCGGGATCCCGCCCTGCGGTCCCGCTACAGCGGGATCGCCCTGCTGTTTGTCGGCGGAAAAGTCCAGGGCGAGATTCTTCGCGCAGTTTATCCTGAGCGGGCAGAGCGAGATCCTTCGCTGCGCTCAGGATGACAGCGAAGGACCCAGGATGACAGCACGGCAGACGAGTCCACGGATGTCACGCTGTCGCCCTGGAGGGCCCGCCGCGCTTGGTGGCAGGATCAGGATGAGACTCACCCCCTTCGGAACCCTGCGCCTGCGCTTCTTTCCGCAACCCGCCCGTTGACTAGCCGTATCAAATCGTGTAAATATGAGCTCCTAACCATATTGAACGGGGGCAATCCTGTATGGAACTTCTCCACGTTCCGGAAGCCGCGCGGGAGTTGGGCGTGAGCTATCCGACTTTGAAGCAATGGATCTACAAGCGAAAGATCAAGACCGTGACGACACCGGGGGGCCATCATCGCGTTCCGCGTTCGGAGATTGACCGCCTGCTTTTTCAAAGAGGCGAGCGAGGGCAGGGCGGAAAGGCGACTTCTGCGGCTCAGCCTGCGCCCGCCGCGCCGATTTCAGGAACGGGGGCGGGGCTCGAGCACGTGATCAGCGGGCGAAATCAGTTGGTAGGGCGCATCGTCAAGCTCCAAACGGTTGGCCTGCTGACCAAGGTGGTGCTGGACGTGGGAGGGCAATCCGTCACCTCCATCATTACCAGCGACGCCTCCCGGGACCTTGATCTGAAGGTGGGAGAGACGGCAGCGGCGCTCATCAAGGCTACCGAAGTGATGATCATCCGGCCCTTGCAGAGGAGGCCTTGAGCTTTGGGCGTTGCAGCTAACGTGGAGTCACGCGGCATGCGGTGGCCCCTGACGCGGTGGGATGTGGCCGGTGCGTTCGGCGACATCGGGGTGTTGTTTCCAATCGCGATTGCCCTCGTCTCCCTGAATCACGTGAATCCGACGGCGGTGTTTCTTGCTGCCGGCGTCACTTATGTTTTGGCGGGCCGCTATTTCCAAATCCCTATGGCCGTTCAGCCCTTCAAGGCCGTAGCGGCAATTGCACTGGCCATGGGGCTTTCCCCCTCGTCGATCGCCAGCGCCGGACTCCTGATGGGAGCGCTGCTAGGGTTGGTCGGAGTTACCAACCTCGCCACAAGGCTTGCGAAGCTGTTCACCCTACCCATTGTCAGGGGCATTCAATTGGGTCTAGGACTCTTGCTGGCGCGTGAAGGCTTGCGACTGATGTTGAGCCCGCGCTCCACGGTTGTTCTAGGGGCAGGCAGAACGGTCGCCCCTTGGGAAATCGCGCTCGGCGGAGCCCTTCTTTTGCTGGCGTTTCAAGGCTCGCGTCGCCTTCCGGCGGCTTTGGTCCTGTTGACGGCAGGGATCACGCTTGGTCTCACGGCGCAATGGGGCAAGCTACCCGCGCTTGGCTGGGGACCACTGCCGCTCACTCTTCTGCACCCACATCTTGCCGAACTTCGACGCGTTTTGCCATTGCTGGTGGTTCCGCAGTTTGCGTTGACCTTTGGTAACTCCATCGTAGCAACCGAGAACACCGCCCGGATTCTCTATGGGGCGCAGGCTCGCCGCGTCACGGTGCGCGGATTGTGCATCAGCATTGGCTTGGTAAATCTGCTCAGCGGGATGATTCAGGCCCCGCCACTCTGCCACGGCTCAGGTGGGGTTACCGCACATTACAAATTTGGCGCGCGGAATCCCAGGTCCAGTTACGTCATCGGCGCGGTTTGCATCCTTCTGGCGTTGTTTGGCCGCGCTGCCGTGGACGTTTTGAAACTAATCCCCGCTCCCGTCTTGGGAGTGTTGCTGGCTTACGTGGGAATCCAACACGCGGCTTATTTGCGCGACATCCTTAGGCGCCCGCAGCTTCTTATTATTGCCGCGTGCGTGGGAGTGGTTTCGCTCCTAACTATCAACCTTATGTGGGGTTTCCTGGCAGGATTTCTTCTGCAGGGCATCCTGTTGACGATTCAAAAAACAAGAGAGAAGAGGAGTCCATAGGCAGCCCTATTGCCAATCAGAAAAGTCTGGCGCGATTAGCCCCAAACGTGTATACTACAAAGACTTGATCAGTTTTTGTGACCGAGAAGCGGAGAAGTAGGGTGGCCACAAAATCAATGGTTTGTGGCTTTTTTGCTTTTGGCGTTTGGTTGCGAGAGCAGAACAAGAGAATCTACAGAATTAAAAGGAACAACGAAACATATGGAGAAGGAACAAGGCAAGGTAAAGTGGTTCAACAACGCGAAGGGCTACGGTTTTATCCAACGCGCATCCGGTGATGACGTTTTCGTTCATCACTCCGCCATCCAGGCAACTGGCTTCAAATCACTCAACGAGGGAGATTCCGTGGAGTTCACGGTCACGAAAGGGCCCAAGGGTTTGCAAGCTGAAAACGTGGTAAAGCTATGACTTTTCGGGCGGCTCCCGCCCGGCGAGAGCCGCCCGACTTTGGAGGTATCCAGCACAGTGAGCGTGCTTATCCAATACACCGGGTTTCAACTAAAGCCCCGCGGTAGGGACTACTGCTACCGGGTTGTGGCCATGAAATCTGAAGACCGGGAATTCACGCTGACCATCTCGAACCGGGCCTTTGAGGAAAGGCACTTCCCTTACCAGGATGGGGCCGCAATCTGCTATCAGAAGCTTCAGAGAGAACTCCTCGCGGAAACCGCTGAGTCTCCACTGCAACACCATCTTACGATTTCAGATCAAGATCTCAACGAATACCTCGCGAAGTATCGCCCCGCCAAAAGACGCTCCTGGTAGCTCCAGGAATCCCCGCGTACTCAGTCAGCCAATCCACGGTCACGGAGATCGAACGGTCCTAAGGGAACGGACGCGGCAACCTGGACGTGCGATCCATCTCCCGCCATGCCGCCCGGAGGCAATAGTGAACCGAACCGGGGAGCGCTGGCGAGGGCGAAAAACCGCGGACCTACAAGACAGGTCCGCGCTTGCTCAACAGCTAAAACAAGTCCGAGTGCGTGCCGGTGCGGACCAGGTACAGGTCGTCACCGTCAATCTTGTAGATCAGCAGCCAATCGGGTTCTATGTGACAGTCCCGGTAGTGCTTCCATTCTCCGCTGAGTGGATGGTCTTTGTAGCAGGGCGGAAGCGGGCCGCCTTCGGCCAGCAGCAAGATTAGCTCACGCAGCTTCGACATATCCTTGCCGCGCCGCTTGGCCAGCTTAACGTCACGCCGAAACTGCGCGGCGCTAATCATGTTTCGCACGTTCAAATTCCTAAGTCCTTAAACAGCACGTCGGAAGACTTGAAGCGCTTCCCCTCGCCTCGGTCCGCTGCCTGCATCGCCTTGACCGTGGTTGTATTGGGGACCTTCACGTGGAACGGCAGGGCCTTCTCTGCGGCCACTCGGACAAGCAAAATGCGTACCGCGTCGGAAACAGACATGCCCATTGCGGCCAGTGTTCTTGCGGCTCTCTTCTTCACCTTCTCGTCCACGCGAATGTGAACCATCGTCGTCGCCATAGTCTTAAAACCTCACTGAGATACAGCGTATCGCATTACGAGAACACTATCAACGGTAATCCCTCGGTCTCGGCTGGGCGCGAACGTTCGGCCGAGCTTTAGATCAACTGTTCTTTCCAGAGCGCAGAGTGACGCAAAGCCTTCCAGAGCCGCTGACAGGAAGGTAGCGCGCCGCCACCGAATCGACTCCGCAAAAGGCAGATTCGCACGCCAACTTGCCGGCAAGAGCGACAGGAATGGTCCAAAGAGATAGGTCGGCATCTCTAGCGTGCAGGGACGAGGGCGAGGCGTTTGGGTCCGGCTTCCAAGATGTGTTCCGGGCAGTCCGCCATCATCAACTTGAAGTTCTCAATGAAGCGCGCCGCAAGCTCGTCGTACTTCTTGAAATACTCGTCCCGGCTGGGCCAGGTGCTGGCCGGATCAAGGATGTCGGAGGGCACGCCTTCGCACGTGGTGGGGACGTCGAAGCCGAAGACCGGATCTTTCTTGTACTCGACCTGGGTGAGTTTTCCATTCAGGGCGGCGTTCAGCAAAGCGCGCGTGTGATGAATGCTGATACGTTTGCCGACCCCGAAAGACCCGCCGGTCCAGCCGGTGTTCACCAGCCAGACGTTCGCCCCGTGCTTGAGGACTTTCTTCTTCAGCAGCTCCGCATAAGCATACGGGTGATGCACCATGAAGGGCCCGCCAAAGCAGGTACTGAAGGTGATCTCGGGCTCGATGCCGAGGCCGATTTCCGTGCCCGCAATCTTGCTGGTGTATCCGGAGATGAAGTGGTAGATGGCCTGGTCGGGGCTGAGGCGGGAAATGGGCGGCATCACGCCCGAGGCGTCGCAGGTGAGGAAGATGACGTTCTTGGGATGGCCGGCTCGCTTCTCGGGCAGAGAATTCTCGATGTATTCGAGAGGATATGCGGCGCGGGTATTCTCGGTCACCCTGTAGTCGTCCAAGTCGAGATGTCGCGACACGGGGTCGAAGGTGACGTTCTCGAGCACGGTGCCAAAGCGGCGCGTGCAGGCGTAGATCTGCGGCTCGGCTTCGGGTGAGAGGCGGATGACCTTGGCGTAGCAGCCGTCTTCGAAGTTGAACACGCCGTTATCGCTCCAGCCGTGCTCATCGTCGCCGATCAGGTGGCGCTTGGGGTCAGCGGAAAGTGTAGTCTTGCCGGTGCCGGAGAGGCCGAAGAAGATGGCCACGTCGCCCTCCGGGCCGACGTTGGCCGAGCAGTGCATGGAGAGCACGCCCTCCAGCGGCAAGAGGAAATTGAGCACGGTGAAGATGGTCTTCTTAATTTCACCTGCGTAGCTCGTGCCTCCGATGACGGCGAGCCGCTCACGGAAATTGAGGATGATGAACGTCTCCGTGCGCGTGCCATCAATCAGCGGCGAAGCAAGGAAGCCGGGCACGGCGATGACGGTGAACTCGGGGATGTGTTTCTTGAGCGCATCCTGGTTCCGAATCTTCAGAAACATGGCGCGCGCGAACAGGCTGTGCCAGGCTTTTTCCGTGATAATGCGGATGGGCAGGCTGTACTCGGGGTCAGCGCCCGCATGACAATCCTGCACGAATACGTCCCTGCCCTGCAAATAGCCCTGCAAGCGAGCCAGCAGAGCGCTGAAGTTCTCGCCGGTGAAGGGGCGGTTGTACTGCCCCCACCAGATCTTGTCCTCGGTGGCTTGTTCGCGGACCACGAATTTGTCGGGAGCGGCTCGCGCCGTGTGCTTGCCGGTGCTCACCACCAAGGGACCGAGGTGGGTGAGCCGAGCTTCCGATCGGAACACACTCTCCTCGTAGAGAGCGGGAGTCGGCAGGTTCCAGTAGACCCGGCGCAGGTTCGTCAGGCCGTGATTCTGCAGGCCGTAGTCGCTGGCGAGCGTGCCAGCTTCCTGCACAGCGGGAGATTGAATGTCGAGGTAGATATTCATAGCCAGTCCCTCACCAGCTTGCGGTCGCCCAGGTAGAGTTCGTTTGCGGAGGTCGGGTCCAGCGCCCACTGGATACGCTCCAGCCCTTCCATGATCTCCCGGATGGCGCCGCAGTAGCTTAGCCTCAGATGACCTTCGAAGCCGAATTCCTTGCCTGGAACGGTAACGACGCGGACTTTATTGAGAAGGAAATTCGCCAGCTTGTGCGAATCCTTCATATAGGCGCTGAAGTCGGGGAAGCAATAGAAAGTGCCATCCGGCTTGGTCACCTTGACGCCCTCGATGGCTCGCAGGCGCTCGATCATCACGTTGCGGTTATTCTCCAGGGTCATGCGCAAGTTCTCGACGGAGGACTGCACGCCGTTCAAGGCCCCCACCGCCGCCCATTGTGAGGGCGCCGAGGGGCCGGAGGTCTGCTGCGATTGGAGGGTCGCCATGGCTTCCACCAGTTCCTTGTTGGCAATGCCCCAGCCGATGCGGAAGCCGGTCATGGCGTACATCTTCGACACGCCGTTGATGACCACGAGCTTGGATTGCTCGAAGGGCGCCTCCATGTAGTCGTAGCAGATGGGAGCACTCTTGCCCTCAAAGACCAGCCGGTTGTAAATATCATCCATGATCAAGTAGAGGCTCTTCTTTTCGCAGAACTCGACTATTTCGGCAATAAAATCTTTCGAAAACATTGCACCCGAGGGATTATTCGGACTATTAATGATGATCGCCTTCGTATAGGAGCCCACGTTATCGGCAATTTCTCGGAGCGTAGGATGGAAGCTGCCGTCCTCGGGCGTGACGACCACCGGGACGCCGCCCGCGAGTTTCACCATCTCCGGGTAACTCACCCAATAGGGGGCCGGGAAAATGACTTCATCCTTGGGATCGAGGATGGCGTGGAGCAATACCATAATCGCCTGCTTGGCTCCACCCGAGACGATCACATTATCCGCCGAGATGATTTTGTTGTAGCGCTCCTCGGTGTATCGAATGATGGCCTTCTTGAGTGCCGGAATGCCATCCGGTGGCGTATAACGGATATCACCGGTATTTAGTACGGATGTACAACTGATTACCGCGTCGATGGGCGCTTTACTCTTGGGCTCACCGCCGCCCAGGTGAATCACTGGCTCGCCCTTTTCCCGGAGCAGGGCAGCGGTCTCATTCAGCTTCAAAGTCACTGATTCTTTGATAGTTCGGGCAAGTTGACTCAGGCTCATAGAATTGAATCCCTTTTTTCAGAATGCACAAGGAAGGAAATATACATGGTTGTTCTAATTCGCGCTAGTGTTTGAATTTATGCAAGTTATAAGCATACCCCAAGAGGACACAATGTCATAGGACTTCTCCCGGGGTCGCGTCAAAGTCCCCGAAAGGTAACATCCCAAAGCGGCTCTGCCGCCTGCTGTGCGGAAAGGCTTCGCCTTTCCGAGGGCTTCCGCCCTGACTAACCCCCTCGGCTCGGCTGGAAGGCTCAGCCTTCCAGCCGAGCCGAGGGGAAGAAGGGAGGCTGTCTGCGCCGGAAAGCCAGAGGCTTTCCGCACAGCAGGCGGCAGAGCCGCTTTTTCCGCGACTTTGACGCGACCCTGGGACTTCTCCCCCCAGGGCGGGTTTTCTGGCCCGAAGATTGCTGCAATCAAGACCCAGGCGTGATATCTTGCTCTTCTTAGCGCCGACCGTCCTATGATAAACCGACTTCCAGTACCAAAATCAATGACTTTTTATACGAGCCAACGCCCTCGCCCCTTTCTTGTGGCCGGGGCGTTGAAGGCGAGAAAGGGCAAGTGATTCGCGAGATCCATTTCACACTTCCATCCCTCGATACTGGCGAGAACAATCCCTGCCTGCGCACGCGGCGGGCTGTTGTAGCCGTGATCCAGGAACTGAGGGGGGCGTCAGAGCGGCGGTTTGAGAATCCAGGAACGCGAATTGCCCTGGCTGGATAGGCTACAAGGAGAGGCGGAATCCCTGCCGGAGAATGGGAATGCGGCTGAAGCTGATCACTTGCGAGATCTTCTACCGGGAGTTTTGCTCGGTGGTGGCGCGTTCCCCGAACACCGTGGATGTGGAGTTCCTTCCTAAGGGTCTGCACGACATCGGCAGCGAGGGCATGCGAGCGCGCCTGCAGGCCGCGCTCGAGCGTGTGGACGACCCCCGATACGAGGCCGTGCTGCTCGGGTACGGCCTCTGCAACAACGGTGTGGTTGGGTTGACTGCCGGCAAATACCCCCTCGTTATTCCTCGCGCCCACGATTGCATCACCCTTTTCCTCGGCAGCTCAGGGCGCTACTTGGATTACTTCAACAACCACCCCGGTGTCTACTTCATGACGACTGGATGGATGGAGCGCGGCAAGGCGGACGGCGAGCTCAGCCAGCTTTCCGTGGGGAAAATACTGGGCGTCGGTCAAAACTACGAAGACCTTGTGGCGCGCTACGGCGAAGAGAATGCCAAGTATCTCTGGAGCGAGTTGGGTGACCTGACAAAGAATTACAGCCAGTTCACCTACATTGAGATGGGGGTGGGGCCGGACGAAAGCTTTGCGCGCGAGGCGCGCGAAGAAGCTGCCAAGCGGGGATGGAAGTTCGAAAAACTCGCCGGTGACCTCGGCATGTTCCAGCGACTGGTGGATGGGGTCTGGGACGAAAAGGAATTCCTGGTCGTCCCGCCGGGAAGGCAGGTTGTGGCCGATTACAGCGGAGGGCTTATCTCCATCGGCGGGGGAAGATAAATTGGTAGGGGCGGTTCGCGAACCGCCCCTACGATCTGCTGGCCACGGCGGCGAGAGGAGGGAGTGTATGAACAGTCGCGAGCGTGTCCTCGCCATGTTGCAAGGGCAGTCGGTGGACTCCCTTCCCGCCATGCCCATCACCATGATGTTTGCTGCCGACCAGACCGGGGCGAAATACCTCGACTACGCCACGGACTATCGCGTCCAGGCCGAAGCTCAGATCTGTGTTGCGGAGCGATTTGATATTGACCACGTCAGTGTGATCTCTGACCCTGGTTGTGAGGCGTCGGCTGTGGGCGCCACCCTCAAATTCTTCCCCGACCAGCCTCCCGCTATCGACGAAGAAAACGCTCTGCTGAAAGATAAGACCAGGCTTACCAGTCTCAAGATCCCCGACCCCACCAGTCCTGGAAGGATGCGCAACCGGGCACAGGCCGTAAGGCTGATGAAGGAACGCGTCGGGAATGATAAGGTAGTGGAAGGTTGGATCGAGGGTCCTTGCGCGGAGGCCGCCGACCTGCGAGGCATTAACAGTCTCATGCTGGATTTCTACGATGATCCGGCTTTTGTCCGAGACGTGTTTGAATTTGTGGTCGCGATGGAATTGCGCTTCGCGCGATTTCAGGTGGAGATGGGAGCGGATCTAATCGGGGTTGGAGACGCAGCAGCCTCGTTGGTTGGGCCGAAGTTTTACGACGAGTTTGTTTGGCCTTATGAAAAGAAGCTGGTTGACGCGCTGCACGTTGCGGGGATAAAAACCCGTTTGCACATCTGCGGGAATACGCGGCGCATTCTGGCGGGGATGGGCAGGCTGCACTGTTCCATAGTTGAACTGGATTCGCTTTCACCGGTGTCCGAGGGACGTGAAAAAATGGGACCTGAACAGGTTCTGCTCGGCAACATCGACCCCGTGAGAGTCCTGAAGGACGGGACGCCCGAATCCGTTTATGAGGCGGTAGGCGAGTGTCATCGGCAGGCTGGAGAGCGCTTCATTGTGGGGGCGGGTTGCGAGGTTCCGCGGGAGACATCCCCCGCCAACCTTCGGGCCATGGTGCAGTACGCGCGTGAGCACTCAGCGCCTGGCAGTGCGTCAGCTTGATGTAGAGGCGGCGGAACCTGTGCCGATCTGATCGGGACGCCGCCACGCGGTGTCATTCCGAGCCATGTGGCTGTCATTCCGAGCGCAGCGAGGAATCTCGCTCTGCGTTGAGGTGGACCGGAGCTCAAGGCGGACTTGAGGAGTAGGTGGAAGAAAGAATCAGAGCGAGATTCCTCGCTGCGCTCGGAATGACACCGGGAGTAGTGGCGAGGTAAACTCGCCGCTACACTTGGAAGGTGCTAGAAGGGCCCTTGACTCTAAACCCATCCCATCGGATTATTCTCTGGCCCACGCGGGTGGAACTGAGTGCGCCGGCCGGAACGCCGCTGCGCGACTTGTTGTTCGAGCAGGGAGTTGAATTTCCCTGTGGCGGCCAGGGCAGGTGCCGGGGCTGCCGCATCCGCGTGTTGAACGGAAAGGCGGAAGTTAACCGGGCACAACAGGAGCGGCTTTCGCCTGAGGAGATCGCCAGTGGGTGGCGTCTTGCCTGCCAGTGTGTTGTCGAGGGCGACCTGGAGATCGAACTCCGCCAGTGGGACGCCGCCATACTGGTCGATGATACTGTCTTCGCATTCCGGCCTCGCCAAGGTCTGGGTGTGGCGGTGGATTTGGGCACGACAACCCTTGTGGCTCAGTTGCTGGACTTAGCCACGGGAAGGGTGCTGGCGGTAAGCACCGCGCTGAACGCCCAGGCGCGTTACGGCGCCGACGTGATGAGCAGGCTGCACTTCGCCGTGTTGGAGGGTGGACAACGCCAACTCGAGACATTGATCCGTCAGCAGATTGGCGCACTCATTGAACAGTTGCTTTTTTCGGCGGGAAAGCATGGGGCGGAAATCGCTGACATCGTGGTGGTGGGAAATACGGTCATGCACCACTTCTTCTGCGGGATCGATGCCGAGCCACTCGCCCATTATCCGTTTGAGCCTGCGGAAGGGGGGCTGAAGACTTTCCGCTCCAGCGCGCTGGGTTGGAAGCATGCGGGCGACCCTCGAGTGCGGTTCCTGCCCTGCCTTGGCGGGTTCGTGGGGAGCGATGTGCTGGCTGGTATTCTGGCCACCAAGCTCACTGAACACGATGCCCTGGTCGGACTTATTGATTTGGGAACCAACGGTGAGATTGTGATTGGGAACAAGGGGGGATTGCTTTGCGCGTCTACGGCAGCGGGTCCGGCTTTTGAAGGCGCCAAGATTTCCATGGGTATGCGCGCTTCCACCGGGGCAATTTCGCAAGTGACGGTAAACCGCGACAGGGTACACTGCCACATCATCGGAGACGGCGCTCCACGCGGCTTGTGCGGGAGCGGTTTGGTAGACGCCGTGGCAGCGGGACTGGAACTCGGGGTGATCGCAACTTCCGGGCGATTCTCGAAAGGCGAGAACAGTTGGATGCTGGCCCCGCCTGTCGCCCTCACCCAGAATGACATTCGCGAACTTCAGCTCGCCAAGGCGGCCATCGCCGCTGGAATAAAGCTCCTTATGCAGAGGAAGGGCGCGAAAGAACTTACCCGCCTCTATCTGGCGGGGGCTTTTGGCAACTACATCGATCGCGCCAGCGCGCAACGCATTGGCTTGATCGATTTTCCGCCCGAAAGGGTCGAAGCCGCAGGCAACACGGCGCTTCTGGGAGCAAAGCTTGCGCTGTTCAGCCTCGACTCCGAGGACGGGTCCTACGCTGCCGTTCGCCGCCGCGTCGAGCACGTGGCGCTCAACGCCGATCCAAGTTTCCAGGATGTTTTTGTAGAGGAACTGGCATTTCCACAAGCAAGACCGACAAATTAAGGAGACTGCTATGAGCATCTTTGAGGAGCTGCAACAAGCCATAATCGATGGAAAGGCCCCGCTCGCCAAGGAATTGACCGACCGAGGGCTGAAGGAGGGAATCAAGCCCCACGAGTTCTTTCCCAAGGCAATCATTCCTGCCATGGATGAAGTTGGGCGTCGCATGAGGGATTGTGAATTCTTCATCCCGGAAGTGCTGATCGCCGCCCGGGCAGCAAGAGGCGCCACTGACATCCTCCGGCCGCTACTGCTGGGTGAGGAATCCATCAAACCCGCGGGTACGGTGGTCATCGGAACGGTTAAGGGTGACCTGCACGATATCGGCAAAAACATTGTGGCCATGATGCTGGAGAGCGCGGGGTTCCGGATTGTGGACCTGGGAGTGGACGTTCCACCGGCGAAGATCGTGGCCGCCGTGAAGCAGCACGATGCAAACTTTGTGGCCTTGTCGGCCCTCCTTACTACGACGATGGTTAACATGAAGGCCATCATTGAAGCGCTCGTTGCTGCCGGCCTTCGAGACAAAGTGAAAGTCCTTGTGGGTGGAGCTCCTCTCACCGATGCCTGGGCGCATTCGATCGGGGCCGACGGCTACGGTAAGGACGCTCCCGGCGCCGTCGAACTGGCCCGTAAGCTCGTTCCCACAGCCTGACGCATGCTTTGGAGTGCGGCCCCGCCTTGCGGGACCGCTTTTGCGTCTCGAGCTTGCTTGAGCCAACGCCGTAGCGCTGACCTTTAGGTCAGCATGGTGCGAGAGCGAGAAAATGCCGATCCCGCTGTGCGGGATCGGCGCTACAAAGCGGCAGCCCGTCAGTTGACGGACCGCACTCCAAAGCCGCGCCTGCTTGGCGAAGGGGCAGAAGGAGGAGTTTGAGTGTGATGACTTCGCGCGAACGAGTGAGTCTTGCCCTTCAGCACAAGGAGGCCGACCGGGTTCCACTCGACTTGGGCGCCAGCGCCGTGACCGGGATGCAGGTGGACACGGTTTACGGCCTGCGCCAGGCACTGGGCTTGGACAGGCCCGGCACACCCATCCGGGTTATAGAACCTTACCAGATGCTCGGTGAGATCGGGCCGGACCTCAGAGAAGCGCTGGGAGTGGACGTGGTCGGCTTGGGCAAGCCCTCCAATATGTTCGGATTCCGGAACGAAGGCTGGAAACCGTGGGCCACCTTTGCGGGCACGCCAGTCCTGGTTCCCGAGGGTTTCAATACCGAACCCGAACCGAACGGCGACATCCTGATGTACCCCGAAGGCGACAAGTCTGTCCCGGCAAGTGGCCGGTTGCCCAAGGGCGGGTTCTACTTTGACAGCATAGTTCGGCAGCCGCCCATTGACGATGGAAGCCTGAACGTCGAGCATAATCTCGAAGAGTTCGGGCCCATCTCCGAGGAGGATCTGCAATACCTCCAGCGTGAGGCAGAGAGGCTTTACGCCCAGACGGATGAAGCCATCCTGGCGAACTTCGGCGGCACGGCGTTCGGGGACATTGCCCTGGTCCCTGCTCCCTGGCTGAAACACCCTCGAGGAATCCGCGACATCGAAGAGTGGTACGTCAGCACGGCGACGCGCCGCGATTACGTGTACAGAATCTTCGAACGCCAGTGCGAGATGGGCCTCGAGAACCTGGCGAGGATTCACCAGGTTGTCGGCAGCAAGATCGCAGCGGTTTTTGTAACCGGGACCGACTTCGGATCTCAGCATGGTCCCTTCATTTCCCCCAAGGCCTACCGCGACCTGTACAAACCCTTCCACGTCCAGGTCAACAACTGGATTCACGAACACACTCTGTGGAAGTCTTTCATCCACTCCTGCGGATCGGTCAGGGCGCTGATCTCGGACTTCATCGACGCCGGTTTCGACATCCTGAACCCGGTGCAATGTTCGGCGGCGGGTATGGATCCTTGCGAACTCAAGAAGGAATTCGGAGAGCGCATCACCTTTTGGGGGGGCGGCGTGGATACCCAACACACTTTGCCTTTTGGGACTCCTGACGAGGTTCGAAAGGAAGTCTGTGAGCGCCTGAAAGTGTTTGGCCCCGGCGGAGGCTTTGTCTTCAATACCACTCACAACGTGCAGGCGGGCGTGCCCATCGAAAATGTGCTGGCGATGTATGAGACCGTTCGGGATTGTGGACGGTACCCGTTGCGCTGAGGTTTGTACATTATTTGACAACCCTGCAGAAACAGGCGACGTGGGATTTGGACACCACGCGCAGGTTGGGGTGAAGGTCTCTGCTCAAGAGACATCGCAGATGAAGACTCTGGAAGAATACGTCGCCTTGGCGGGTCAGAGCCACGGTCACATGTGCCCCGGTCAGGTTCTGGGCATCCGTATGGCGATGCTTGGGCTGAAGTCGATCGGTATTGATGATCCGGTCAAAGACCGCAAGCGCCTGTTAACCTTTGTCGAAATCGATCGCTGCGCCACGGACGCCGTTAGCCTGGTCACCGGATGCCGCTTGGGCAAGCGGTCACTCAAGTATCTGGACTATGGGAAGGTTGCGGCAACCTTCGTGAACCTCGAGACGGGCCGGGCGGTGCGGGTGGTGGCTCGTGACGATTCGCGCGCCAAAGCCAAGGCCATGTTCCCGGCCATTACCGACTCCTCTCAGGCACAGCTTGAAGCGTACAAGGTGATGGAGAATGATGACCTTTTTAACCTCCAGGCGGTGCGCGTGAAACTGAAACCGGAGGACCTGCCGGGACGCCCGCGCTCCCGCGTCACCTGCGAGCAATGCGGCGAAGGCGTTAACGACGGGCGAGAGCGCCGGCTGGGTGACCGCGTCCTGTGCCGGAGTTGCGCGGGAGAAAGGTATTACGAGCCGGCGACAAGTGACGAGCAGGATTCAGGAGCCAGGATTCAGGAGTCAGGAGAAAAAGCGGGGCCGGGGAGCGGGTGTTAAGGATTTGTTTTTCCCTAGCCCCCAGCACCCAGCCCCTTGCACCTGACACCTGGCACCTGCTCTTCCGCTCGTCACTCGTCACTCGTCACTCGTCACTGCTCTGTTATGTCTGATACCCCTATCACGATTCCTGCTAATAGCCCGCCCTTGATCCCCGTGCAGCGGCGATATTGGCCCGTTGTCACCCTCGTGATCCTGGGGATCAATGTTGTTGTCTTTCTCATCATGACCTCCTCCGGGGGCTCGACGAACACGGACGTGCTTCTGGATTTCGGGGCATCGTTCAATCCCTACTTTCGACGTGGGGAATACTGGCGGCTGGTCATGCCGATGTTTCTTCACATCGGCTGGCTGCATCTGATCGTCAACAGTTATGCGCTCTTTCTCCTCGGCCCCATCCTGGAGCGAGTTTACGGTTATGGGCGTTTTGCGCTGCTGTACGTTGCCGCCGGCATGGGCAGCTCGGCCCTTTCCATGAGCCTCTCGAGGAACGTCGCGGCGGGCGCATCCGGAGCCATCTTCGGAATCGCCGGCGCCATGCTGGTAGCGGGCTACTTGCACCGCGACGCAATCCCGCCTCATTGGGGACGCGCTTTCGGCAGAGGAATTCTTCCTTTCATTGTGCTCAACCTGATCTTCGGCTTTTCGGTCAGAGGGATCGACTACTGGGGACACCTGGGCGGGTTGCTGACTGGCATGGTGTTGGCGGCTCTCATTCCTCCGCCCGCGCATGACTTGGCGCCATGGTCCGGCGGAGAGCGGACTTCCCAAGCCGTGGTCGTTGTGCCTATCCTGGTGGTGGCCCTGGCGATGGCTTCCACCGCGCAGCATTACGCGATGTCTCGTGATGTCACCAGGCTGCTCCGGGAAGGCGAGCGGTTGCGCTCCGCCCACCAGGATGCCGAGGCGCTGGAACGTTTCCGGGCGGCGGCCCAGCGATCGCCACGCGACGAGCGCCCCCACGAGATGATGGGCGCGCTGTATTTGCGGCAGCAACAGTTCGACAAAGCCATCCAGGAATACAGCGAGGCTGTGCGGTTAAGCCCGGGCGCGCCGGAAGCGCAGCTCGCGCTGGGCGTTGCCTACCGCATGAAGGGTGACCTCGGCAGGGCGCAGCAGGCCTTTGAGTCCGCACTGGGCAAAAACCCGACCACAGCGGAGGGGCAGCGGTTGCTGGCTGACCTCTATGCCGAGCAAAAGCTCTATTCGGAAGCAATCCAGCATTACAAAGAAGCCTTGCAGATCGAGCCCAACAATGCTGAATCGCACAATAACCTGGCGTGGCTTTATGCCACCTGCGAAGACCCCAAATGGCGCGACCCGCACGCGGCGCTCGAGCACGCCAGCCGGGCGGTGGAATTAACTCATTGGAAAGAGGCTGGATTCATCGATACGCTGGCGGAGGCCAATTACGCCAGCGGAAATTATCGGGAGGCTGTCCGAGTCCAGTTGATAGCCTTGCAGCTCGACCCACAAGACCCTGAGCTTCAAGAACACATGGCCCGCTACCGCAAGGCCGCCGGGGGGTAGCAATGCAGCTTCTCAGTGCAGACTTAGGGTTCGTCATGAAATAACCATTTCATCGTCTGTCAAGCAACCCCCTCACCCCCGGCCCCTCTGTCGCCGCGGCGACAGAGGGGAGATTTGATTCGATTTTTTGTTGCCCTCGCCCCCAAGGGGGAGAGGGGAGATTTGATTCGATTTTTTGTTGCCCTCTCCCCCAAGAGGGAGAGGGGAGACTTGGTTCGATCTTTATTGCCCTCTCCCCCAAGAGGGAGAGGGGAGATTTGATTCGATTTTTTGTTGCCCTCGCCCCCAAGAGCGAGAGGGGAGAGTTGGTTCGATCTTTATTGCCCTCGCCCCCAAGAGCGAGAGGGGAAACTTGATTCGATCTTTATTGCCCTCTCCCCCAAGAGGGAGAGGGGAGAGTTGGTTCGATCTTTATTGCCCTCGCCCCCAAGAGCGAGAGGGGAAACTTGATTCGATCTTTATTGCCTTCTCCCCCAAGAGGGAGAGGGTGGACCGCCGCCGGCGTTTTCTTCAGCCGGGGCGGGCCGGGTGAGGAGGTTGCAATACGTAAGCGAACTTACAAAATGCTGTACTGAGCCCCGGACGCTGCGGTTGATGTAGCGTTGCGAAGGACGCCACGCGCCTACTCTTTGCGCACCACGCCGCCCGTCACCCCGGCAACGAAGAGCGTTGCAAGCAGCCACCCGAGGAGAACCTGGGCCCAACGGAACCCTCGCAGTAGGCATCCACCTGCCCGGATTCCTTGACAGAATAACCGGCGAAGAATCCGGCAATATATGCTACACTATACGCGGATAATCTATTGAGGCACAAGACTTTGGTTATGGCAAAGAAACCGGCAAAAAACACGGCAGTCGAGAACCCCGCTCTTATGGAACCGATGCTGCCCCATGAGGCTGAGCGACGCCTTGAGGACTTGGCCGTCGAACTCGTTTCAAGAGCCAGTGCGTTGGCGGGGAATCTGAATCCCGCCGTGCAGCGGTCCATGGGCGAATTTGTTCGCTCGATGAACTGCTACTATTCGAATCTCATCGAGGGCCATGATACCCATCCTCGCGAGATTGATCGTGCGCTGGCCAGGGATTACTCGACGGAACCGGGGCGCCGAGCGCTTCAGCTTGAAGCGGTCGCCCACATCGAGCTTCAGCGGCGCATTGATGAGGGCAAGGACGAGAAGGGGGAGGCCGCCTCGACGAAGTACGTTCTCTGGCTCCACCGGGAATTCTGCGAACGGCTTCCCGAAGAACTGCTCTGGGTTGAGAACCCGGACACGCACAAACGGATTCGGGTAAGACCCGGGGTCATGCGAGAGGGTGACGTAGCGGTGGGAAGGCATGTTCCACCTTCACCCGGTTCATTGCCGGCTTTCATGGCGCGTTTTGACGAGGCTTACAGTTCACCTCACCTTTCAAAGCTGAGGCACATCATTGCAGCGGCAGCCGCCCACCATCGTCTGGTTTGGATTCACCCTTTCTATGATGGTAACGGCCGAGTTGCCCGGCTGATGTCCCACGCCATGCTGCGCCGCCTCGGGATCGGGAGCAGTCTATGGTCAGTTGCGCGTGGCCTCGCCCGCAATGTGAACCGCTACAAAGAGCTTCTGATGGCTGCCGATGAACCGCGCCGTAGCGATCTCGACGGACGGGGAAGTCTCTCGGAAGCCGCGCTTATTGACTTTTGTGAATTCTTCCTCGAGGCGTGTGTGGACCAGATTGAATTCATGGCATCACTTCTGGAGCCACCCGAACTCCTTCGACGCATTCAGTTGTTTGTGGAAGACGAGACGCGGGCGGGGCGTCTCCCCAAGGGAGCTTTTCCCATTCTCCGAGAAGCGTTTTTTGCCGGTGAACTCGAACGCGGTCAAGCGCGTGAACTGACCGGTTATCAGGAGCGCATGGGGCGCACCGTCCTCTCAAAGTTGCTCGAGCGCGGCCTTCTGGTTTCGGACGGTCCCAAAGCTCCGGTGCGCCTGGGATTTCCACTCGATATCGTCGAGCGCTGGTTCCCGCGATTGTACCCTGTCAACTACGTACAGGTACAGCGCTTCCAATCCCGCAGGCCCCGCTAGGGTAGTTCTTTTCTCTCCAGCGAGGAGATGCAGCGCGAGGACCGGTCACGGTGAGCCTGCTTGTAGTCGATATGTTAGACTCTGGACTTTCGACCTTTAACTTTGGACTTGTTCCGTGCCCCAACTCCCTCGCGTGGTGATACTCGGCCGTCCTAACGTGGGCAAATCCACGTTGTTCAACCGCATTTGCGGTCGAAGGCGGGCGCTTGTGGGCGACGAGCCGGGAATGACGCGCGACCGCCTCTACGCTCCTGCCACGTGGCTCGGCAAGCCGTTTGAGGTAGTCGATACGGGAGGAATGATTCCCTTCGAAAAGGATCTAATCCCAACTGAGATCATCCGCCAAGCACAGGTGGCTATCGAAGAAGCCGCTCAGCTTATTCTGGTGGTGGATGCCCGTCAGGGAATCGTGCCTCTCGACGAAGAATTGGTGCACCTGCTACGCCGCACGGGGAAGCCGCTCTCCCTTGCGGTGAACAAGGTTGACGCCGCTCAGCATTCGCCCTTGGCGGGGGAGTTTCACGGCCTGGGGATCCCCGACATTTTCCCCGTTTCCGCCGAACATGGGCTAGGCGTGGATGATCTGCTGGAACACGTCACAAAGGATTTTGCAGTCTCCGCCGAGGCGCCTGAAGAACAGTACGCCGAATCCGCCGGTGGGACAGGCGCGGCTACGCTGGCGCCTGCACGCGATCAAGCCATCAACGTCGCCATCATTGGGCGGCCCAACGTGGGCAAGTCAACTCTGCTGAACAGCCTTCTCGGAGAGGAGCGCTCCATCGTTTCGCCGCTGCCCGGTACCACCCGTGACGCCGTCGACGCGCAATTCGAGCGCGACGGACTGCGCTTCCGGTTTATCGATACCGCGGGAATTCGCCGCAAAGGCAAGACCAAGTTGCTGGCGGAGAAGCTCAGCGTGATTCAGGCGCGAAAACACCTGGAGCGCGCCGACGTGGCGCTGCTCATGCTGGATGGGCCGGAGGGCATCACGGCCCTCGACACCCACATCGGTGGCTACGCGCACGAAAGCCGGCGCTCGGTCATCATCGTGGTCAACAAATGGGACTTGGTCAAGAAAGGGCCGGCCACCACGCGCGATTACATCCAGATGATAAGGGGGCGGATGAAATTCCTCGCCTACGCCCCCATCGTCTTCATCTCCGCCTTAGCTGGCCAGAAGCTGGGCAATTTGCTCAAGACCATCGCCCAGGTTGCGGAAGCTCGCCGCCTGCGTGTTTCCACGTCGGAAATGAACCAGTTCCTCAAGGAGTTGGATTTCGAGCGCGCTCCAACCCCGGCCGGGAAGCCCACGCGGGTCTATTACCTTACCCAGGGCGGAGTCGCTCCCCCTGTGTTCGTCGCCTTTACCAACCGCGCGGGCAAACTCCACTTCTCTTTTGAAAGGTTTCTCGAGAACCGCATCCGGGAGAGGTTCGGCTTTATGGGCACTCCGATCGTCATCAAGCCTCGCCAGAGCCGCTGACCTCGGCGGCGCGCCAGGTTGTTTTCCATCCAACCGGCCGGTGAGACATTGCGTTGGGTGTGCGACATAAAAGTGGGGGTCCTGCCGCTGGTGCATGACATATTTGTGAAAGCTTGCGGCGGCAGCAGCAGGGTGGTGCGGGGAGCCCGCCTAGCGGGCGATAGAACTTAGCCCAGGGCGCAAGCCCTGGGAAACCAAGCCCCAGCGCCGGTCAAGCCCCGGAAGGGGCGGCAGAACCGGGGAGGGTTCCCGCGTCGAAACCTTTTCTTTCGCCCCGCTGGGGCTCCCGCGAACCAGAGGGCTCTCTGGACCCAGGGCTAGCGCCCTGGGCTAAGTTCTTCCGGCCCTCCGGGCCTTTGCCCTTGCGTACGGGTACGTTCAGAAGCGTGCAACAAATCAAGAAAAATGCCCTGACCTCCACTTCTACGTCGCGCACTCTATTGCATTGTCTAACTTGGAGCGTTTTAGCCAGAATGGTATACTGACTTGCTTTGAGTGATTATATGGGAGCCAACGCCTTCATGGTTATGGAACTCATTGGGTCCCGGAAGGGAGTTCTGGGTAATGTCCTGGGAAATGACGGGAATCCGCATAATTTTCTTATTGGTCATTATTGTAGCATCGTTCCAACTGCATCCATTTGGCCTGTCCAAATCTTTGGCAGCCCTTTTGGGTGCTTCTCTTGGGGTGTTTTTCATTTTCTTCGAGATGCGTCTGGAAAGAGCCAGCCTGAAGCGGCTGATCGGAGCTGCCGCAGGATCAATTTTTGGCATTCTTGGGGCGCTCATGATCAGCCACCTGCTGAGCATCACGGCACTGGACAAGGTTAGCCTTTCCTTTCTTCAGGTGACGTTGCTCCTTCTCATGGCCTACGTGGGATTGGTGCTGGGCGCCAACAAGGGCGATTTACTGAATCTATCTGCCCTGGGAGGATTGTTCAGCGCCGAGGTGAAGCCAAAGAGGAACTTTAAGATACTGGATACCAGTGTCATCATCGACGGCCGCGTTGCCGACGTTTGCGAAACGGGTTTCATTGATGGGCTGCTGATCATCCCGCAATTCGTGCTGCGCGAGCTGCAACTGGTGGCCGATTCTTCCGACCAGCTCAAACGCAATCGTGGCCGGAGAGGCCTGGATATCCTGCAGCGCATGCAGAAGATGGGCACCATCCAAATCCAGATCGTTGAGGAAGACTTTCCGCACATGCATGAAGTGGATTTGAAACTCATCGAACTGGCCAAGCAGCTCGAGGGGAAAATCGTCACCAACGATTTCAACCTCAACAAAATGGCCCAACTCCAGGGCGTGGCGGTGCTGAACGTCAACGAGCTGGCCAATGCCCTGAAGCCTGTCGTGCTTCCGGGTGAGACCATGCGCGTATTCATCCTCAAGGAAGGCAAGGAATACAATCAGGGTGTTGCCTACCTTGATGACGGCACGATGGTGGTGGTGGATAATGCCAAGAAGATGATTTCCAAGACCATCGACATCGCCGTGACCAGCGTTCTGCAAACCACCGCGGGCAAGATGATTTTTGGAAAGTTCGAGGAACGAAAAGCCGTCGTGGAGCCCGTTCATCAGTAGGTTGGACGTAGGTGGCTTCACGATTGTGGCGACGACGGATGGCGCCCCTCGCCTTTGCTTTCAAGCGAGACGAGCAAGCGAGGTTTCAAGTCCCTGACACCTGACACCTGAAACCTGGGACCTTATTCTATGAGCGTTCTGGCTATCATTCCAGCGGCAGGATGGGGCGTGCGCATGGGGGGCGCAACACCCAAGCAGTTCCTATCGCTCGAGGGCGTTCCGATTTTCGTCCACACGCTGCGGAAATTCGTCGCCTGCGAGGCGGTGGACGACATTTTTCTTGGCCTGCGGGCGGAAGATACAGAACGCGCTCAAAAAGAGATCGAGCGCGAGCATTTGGCGAGGCCAGTGCGGCTGGTGGAAGGGGGGCCCTCGCGCCAGGAGACCGTGGCCCGCTGCCTGGATCAGGCTGGGCCGGATACGGAAGTGGTGCTGGTCCATGACGCCGTCCGGCCGTTTATTGAGCTGGAAATGATCCCACGCCTGGTCGCCGCCGCGCGCCAGGAGGGCGCAGCAATCCTCGGCATCCCCAGTGTTGATACCGTAAAGCAAGTGCAGCGACACATGATCCTGGGGTCCATCCCGCGAGAACGGATCGTGCTTGCGCAGACGCCCCAGGCCTTCCGATATGAGATTATCCGTGAGGCTTATGGCCGGGCCATAGCGGACGGCTTTTACGGAACGGATGACTCCAGCCTTGCCGAACGGCTTGGCTACAGCGTCACCGTGATTATGGGTTCTGACCGCAACATCAAGATTACTAAACCCTCTGACCTGCCTCTCGCCCGCCTTTACATCGCCCAAGAACGCGAACGGCAGGAAGCCGCACAAGGATGAAACCCTCAGAGCACCAGGTGAAGCCAGAAACAGCCATGCGAACGCGCCGAGATAAGTCTCCTTCACGCGAGCCGCCGCATCCGCCATCAGAACTTCAGACTTCTATTCGTACCGGCATCGGGAACGACTTACACCGCCTCATCCCCGGCCGCAAGCTCATCTTAGGCGGAGTGCGAATCGCCTTCGCGAAAGGTCCGGCAGGCCACTCGGACGGCGATGCGCTGGCGCACGCCATCTGCGATGCGCTGCTCGGCGCCGCTGCGCTGGGCGACATGGGGCGGCATTTTCCCAACACTTCTCCCCAATGGCGCGCCGTTTCCAGCCTCTTATTCCTTCGTCATGTCCGCAAGCTGTTGCAGGATGCCGGTTATGCGATTGTGAACGTTGATGCGACGGTAGGCCTTGAACGCCCCGAACTTTCCCCCCATATTCCTCGCATGCAAGAAAAACTGGCCGAGGCACTCGGCCTGAACGCCGCTCAAGTCAGTGTGAAAGCCAAGACCGGCGAAGGCGTAGACGCCCTCGGTCGCGGTGAAGCCGTGCGGGCTGACGCTGTCGCACTCATCCGCAAGATACGTCCCTGAAGGGAGCTGAGGGTCTTCGCAGAATTGATTCCCCGTGCCCATTCTCAAACACCTTCTCCGACACCGCGTCAGTCGCCAGCAGGTTCAGCGATTAGTCTGGCCGCCGCTGAACATCGCCCACCGGGGGGGAGGTGGAGAAGCTCCAGAGAATACTTTGGCAGCATTCGAACTCGCCCTCCGGCAGGGCGCAGAAGGGATTGAGTTGGACGTCCACCTTTCTTCCGACGGCATGCCCATGGTCATTCACGACCCGCGCCTGGGCCGCACCACCTCAGGCCACGGGTGGGTCAGTGAGCATCGAGCCAATGCCCTTCGCCGATTGGACGCCGGCTCATGGTTCAATCGGCGTTTTCCAGAAAAGGCGCGGCAGCGTTATGTGGGCGCGAAGATTCCACTCCTCTCCGAGGTCCTCGCCTGGGTTCGCCAGCACAAGATACTCGCCTTGGTGGAGATCAAGGGGGGCAGGAGCACATATCCGGGCATCGAGGCCAAGGTACTCGATGAGATCGAATGCGCCGGAGTCCGGTGGCTCGCGACCATAGTTTCGTTTGACCTCGCCACCCTCCGCCGTGTCCGGGAACTCGACTCCCATCTCTCGCTGGGCCTGGATGTTTCCCGGTCGCTGCTCGCCATCCGGCGGATAAGGTCCCTGGCAGGCAAAGCTATCCTTCCACATTGGGCAATTGCATCACGGGGATTCATCCGCCGCGCGCACCAGCATTCGCTTCGCGTTTTCACCTGGACTGTGGACCAGCCCGCGCGGATGGAACGAATGATCGCCGACGGTGTGGACGGAATCATCACCAACTACCCGACCCGGCTGGCGGAAGTCCTTGGCCGGCAAGAATCCTCTGACAGGCAGGAGCCAGAAGCCAGGAGTCAAAAGTCAAGAGACAGAAGGTGGGTCGTAGACGGCATGTGAGATTCTTAGGTTTGTTCCCACCTACCGCCTGCTACCTACCACCTACTTACTGTCCATGAGCGAAGCAAGAAAGAAAACCGCTAAGAAGTTCGTGATCTCCGGACGAGTTCAAGGAGTCGGCTATCGGTACTTTGCCGAGCGATGGGCAGAGCAGCTTGGCATTGCCGGTTACGTTAAGAACCTCTGGGACGGCACCGTCGAGGCCTATGCGATCGGCGATGCGGTGGCTTTGGAGGAATTCAAGCTTCGCCTGGCGGAGGGGCCGCGAAGCGCCCGCGTGACCGGCGTCAGTGAATCCGACGAAGCGGTGGACAGGCGCTACATCCGCTTCATGATCGAAGGCGGATGGTAGGGACCGGTAGGTGGTAGATGGTATGTGGTAGGCGGGGGGATGTCTTCCCCTGCCTGCCACCTACGGAGCAAGAAGGAGGGGAAGATTAGAGTCTGAAATCTCATTTTTGGAGGAATAGGAGTGGATCTTAAGAGCCTGATTCGCGAAGTCCCGGACTTCCCCAAGCCCGGCATTCTTTTTTACGACATTACCACCCTGCTCAAAGACCCGGTTGGGCTTCATTCCGCCGTCGATGCGCTGGCTAACTGTTATGTTGGGCACAAGATCGATTGCGTGGTTGGGATTGAGGCTCGCGGCTTCATCTTTGCGCCGATGGTGGCCTACCGGCTTAACGCCGGATTTGTCCCTGTGCGGAAGCCCAACAAGCTTCCGGCCGCGACCGCGCGTGCCGGTTACAACCTCGAGTACGGCGCCGACTCGCTGGAAATCCACCGCGACGCCGTAAGCCAAGGACAAGATGTATTGATTATTGATGACCTGCTGGCCACAGGCGGGACGGCGGTAGCCGTGGCGGGGCTCATCGAATCACTGGGCGGAACAGTTGTAGGGCTCGGATTTCTGATTGAGCTCGAGTTCCTAGGGGGTCGCGCCAAACTCAGCAAGTACGACGTCCGCGCTGTCCTGAAGTATTAGAAGTCGGTAGGTGGTATGTGGAGCAGAGTGTTTTGCCTACGGGCGTTAAACCCGAATCGGTAAGTTGAACCACGTTTCTGGTTTCATGGAATGGAACCCCCCCTCACCCGCCCTCCTCCGTCGGGCACCCTCTCCCCAGGGAGAGGGCCGTCATTTCCGGGGCGCGTTGAAGTTAGGAAAACCACCCTCTCCCTTGGGGAGAGGGTGGCCCGCTGCCGGCGCTTTCACCAGCCGGAGCGGGCCGGGTGAGGGGTTATTTGGCAAGGGCTCGGAGCGCAACGTGAAGCAACTCTCGGACGCGCAGTTCCGTTCCTGAGCAAGTTTGGTCGAAGCGAGTTGAATCTAACGGATTGTAGCGGAACAGCCTCCCTTAATCTGCGAATCCGGGTTAAATCAAGGCGTCGGCTTGAACCCCGCCAGGGGTCCCGTGAGGTTTTTCCCCACCCACCACCTACGACCTACCTCCCTGCGAGCCTGCGTCACCCCCAGCGGCTTCCCGAGGTTCGATTGTTTTCAGGATTTCATCCAGGAAGAACTCCTCAGGCAACGACCCTTCGATTTGAGAACTTTCGTTGACGATGGTCTTCGGAACTGCGTGGACGCGGTACCTGGTAGCCCAATCGGGGAACTCCGTGGCCTCAATGGCGTCGGCGCGGATGTTGTCATTCTCCATCGCGAACTGATACGCCAGTCGCACGGCCCGTGAGCAGTGAGGGCAGGTTGGAGTGACAAACACTTCGAGGTGGAGGGGTTGGGCAAGTTTGGCAAGTTTCTCTCGACTAGCTGGAAGGAGGCCCGAATCCCCCCTCGAAACAGCGAGGATGGCATCGAGTAAGGTGGAAAACTCGTATCCGGCAGGCAAGCCATAAAACCGAATGCCGTAGTCCTTCCCGTTTCGGATTACGGTGGCGGGAACCTTATCCACACCGTATTCACCCACCTTCCCCTTGTCGAGCAGGAAGTTGAATACCTCGAGCGAGAGCTTGTCGGAAAGGCCGGCCAGTTCCTTCACAAGTTGCAGCGTCTCGGCGCCAAGCTCCAGGTTCAACTCCTGGGTGAAATGGACCAGCTTTACCGGCTTCACCATTTGTTGCAGTCTTTCGCGGATTTGGGCGGCATCCTCGTCGCGGATCAGTCCCATGCTTATTCGATGCTGGAAGGCAGGGTTGGTTGCGGCGCTTCACAGGCTGCGGAAAAACCCGTTGGCCTGTCATTCCGAGGAGTCCCGCAGGCGCGGGACGACGAGGAATCTCGCACTGCGTTGAAAATACTCAGAGCGAGATTCCTCTCCGTCGGCTGACGGATCGGAATGACAGCCTGGAGGGGTTTTTCCGCAGCCTGTTCAGCTCGAGCTGCGGGCTACAGCTCGCTTTCCGAATCAAAGCCAAACTTCTTCATCTTGTAGCGAAGCGCGTCGCGGGAAATATCCAGAAGTTTGGCAGCGTGGGTTTGGTTTCCCCCCGTCTGCTTTAGGGCTAGACCGACCAATTCCCTCTCCACTTCTTCGAGCGAGGTGCCCTGTTTGGGCAACTCCAGGACAGGAATCATCCGGCCCGAGGCAAGCGGGCGCCAGGAGGTCGCCGTGGCGGTCACGAGGGGCTGCGATTCCACCGGTACGCAGTCCGGGATCGCAACCGGCGTAAGGTTCTCATAACTCTGCGGCTGGCCCGTCACTTGAATCGGAAGATAGGTGGGGCGGATGTAATCCGCCTCCTCGAGAATCATCGCGCGCTCGATGGCGTTCTTCAGTTCGCGGACGTTTCCGGGCCAGTCATAGGCCAGCAGCAGGTTGCGAGCCTCCTGCGTGATGCCCCGGAGGCCCTTTCGAAACCGGAAGTTGTAACGCTCGATGAAGAAGTCCACGAGCGGAAGAACGTCTTCCTTCCGGTGCCGCAGAGGAGGAATGAAAATCGGGATGACACTGAGACGATAGAAAAGGTCCTGGCGGAAGACACCCTCCCGGACACCTTGTTCGAGGTCGCGGTTCGATGCCGCGATAACCCGCACATCCACCCCGATGTCCTTGACTCCGCCAATGCGCCGGAAGGTTTGGTCTTCCAGAACCCGCAGAAGCTTCGCCTGAAGGTAAGTTGACATTTCACCGATTTCGTCGAGGAACAGGGTCCCGCCATCGGCCACCTCGAAGAGGCCTTTCTTCTGCGCCTTGGCGTCGGTGAACGCCCCGCGCTCGTGCCCGAATAATTCGGCCTCCATCAAGGTTTCCGGAATTGCCGAACAGTTGATCGGTACAAAAGGCTTATCGGCGCGCACGCTGTCATAATGGATCGCCTTCGCGACCAAGTCCTTTCCTGTGCCGCTCTCTCCCTGAATCAGCACCGTGGACGCTTCGCTGGCCGCCACCTTGCGCACAAAGTTCATCAATTCCAGCATGCGCGGGGACTTGCCGACCACCTCGTGGTATCCGGAACGCTTCCGCACCTCTTCCCGCAGGCCGTCGCGCTCGGATCGCAACATCGACCGGTCGATAGCATTGGCGATGGTGATCTGAAGCTCGTCGAAGTCCAGCGGCTTCTTGATAAAATCCAGGGCACCCAGTTTGATTGCAGTCTTGATATCGTCAAGCTGGGGATCACCAGTGATCATAATGACCGGGATGGAAAGATTGTTCTGTTTGATCTCGCGCAGGACTTCAATTCCGCTGAGGTCGGGCAAGCGCACGTCAAGCAGGATCAGGTCCGGCAACTCCGCGCGGATCTGCGCCAGTCCCCCCGTGCCGCTTTCGGCCTCCAGGGCCGTATAGCCCCACTCCTCGAGTTGCCGGCGGACGGACCAGCGAATCAGCTTCTCGTCGTCGACGATCAGGACTTTCTCATTGGGCATAGATTTCTCTGGATTCCTCGACCGCCTCGCGCATGGGCAAGCTGATAATAAAACGACTTCCTTTTCCGAGCTTGCTTTCGACGCTCAACGTGCCCCCATGCTGGCGAATGATCCGCCGGCAGAGTGACAAGCCCAACCCCGTGCCTCCCCGCTTGGTTGTGTAGAAGGGACGGAAGATGCGCTCCAGAGATTCAGGAGGTACACCTACCCCGGTATCGCTCACCGAGATTTCCACCAGGTCCGCCTGGCCCGGCCCGCCAGGAGCGGCGACCTTGGCAGCAACCGTGATCTTCCCTTCCCGCTCGATGGCCTGAACGCCGTTCAAAACCAGGTTCAAAAGCACTTGGTGAAGCTGTTCCGAATCCATGCGAAAGGCAGGGAGGTCCGGAGGAACCTGAATGGAAAACTCCACGTTTTTTGATCCCGTTTGCTGACGAGCGAGATGCAAGGTTCGGGCAAAAGTGTCCTTCAAGTCAGCCCGGCCGAACTGCGGAGGCTTGGGCTTGGCATACGCGAGCATGTCGTTCAGCACTTTCTCGATTCGCCGCACCTCCTGACGCAAATCCTCCATGACTTCGCGGTCCGGGTGGTCCTTGGGAAAATCCTTGGAGATAATCTCGATTGCACCGGCAATTCCGGCTAAGGGGTTGCGAATCTCATGAGCCACTCCCGCGGCAAGTTCCCCCATCGTCGCCAGATGCTCCGCCTGGAGCATTTCTGCATCGTGGGCCCCCTGGCAGTGGTCGCAAAAATCCTTCCAGCGGTTGGCCAGCCTATGGATCTCCCTTTCCAGGGCCATCGTGCCACCCTCGAGCTTCGCCGGCATCGCAAGCGTGACGTAAGTGGGAGCAATTCTTCTGATAGCCTCGCGGAGTTCCCCGAGCAAAGCCCAGGACCGGCGCTCCTGGTAAATGAGCATCCCTGTGGCAGCGGCGAGAGCCGCGAGTAGCGGAATGGCCAGCTCAAGTTGGGAATTCAGCCCGTTGCGGAACCACTCATGCCCTGTGAGCAGGACGATTCCTACCATGGCAGAGATCAAGACGACTAGATTCTGGCCAAATGTCGGAGGGAACCTGAATACGCGTTTTAGGGGATCCCAATTCAAGGTTATGACATTTCCTCTGCACTGACTTACAGGCTTAATTTTAACATACGGTGATGAGTGTGGCCAGAAAGCCCGAAACTTTTTCCGAGGAGATGAAATACTGCTCCGTAGCGCCGACCCCGCAAGGCGGGGTCGGCATGTTCTTGTTCTCTTATTTACGCGACTAACATCGCTGAAAATGGCCAATCTCCAGCGTGCTGACCCCGCGATGCGGGGTCAGCGCTACGGGCTACCCACTGCCCGCTCACTTCCATCCCATTCGGTCGTGAAGAGACGTGACGTGCGCGATATGGTGCCGGCCGTGCCAGGCATACATACCAAGGTATTTGTCCAGTGTCACCACTCCCATTTCAGGGTGCCGGAAGGTGCGCGCAAAATCCTCTGCGCGCAGGGACCTCAAGAGGAGTACAAAGCGCCGGTGCAAAGATTCCAGCAAGGAAAGGGAAAGCTCCGCAGGCGCTGTGCGCGCATCCTCAAGGGTTGCCCAGCGTTCCTGGTCATACGGCTTGATGGTCGGCTCGTCCTCCGTTAAGGCAAGCCGGAAGCGCACGTAGGCATTCATGTGGGCGTCAGGGAGGTGATGGACCACTTGCCTCACCGTCCAGCCGCCTGGACGGTAGGGAGTATCGACCTGCTCCTCCGTTAACCCTGCCAGGGCTTTGCGGAGCTGCGCAGGCGCCTGCTCAATTTGATCAATCAATTGTTGTCTCTGTTCGTCCGTAATGACTCCTTCCCACTTGAACTTCCCGACGGGATATTGCAGGTCCATAGATCCATGCCTCCTTCGTCAAATCGCTCGGGCCCCCGGTGAAAGAAGGTCCCTCATCATTCTACCCTGAAATCCAAATCGGCGCGGGCGGCATCAACACTCGCTGCCGCGCGAAAGCAGGCCATGGATGGGCCTTGAAACTCTCGCTCAGTCTCGTTGAGAATGTGTACACTGCTCAAGGGAGTTGCCCCATGGACGATCGCAGAGTTGATTGTCGCGTATTCCACAATGTCCTGGCCTTTTTCGGCGCGTTCCTGGCGCTGACCACGAGCATCGCCGGCCAGCAGAACTCCGCCGCCAGCCGGTCGTTGCCCGATATCAAGCAGTTACTCACCGACGTCCGGGAGAATCAGAAGCAGATTGACAGCCTGGCGGACCAGTACAGTTGCATGGAAACCGAGGAGGTCCACGAGCTCGACAAGAACGGCCAGGTGAAGAAATCTATCCTGAAGGAATACGAGGTTTTCTACCTTGGCGGGCGGGGTGTAAGGCGGCAGGTCAAGAAGGATGGGCGACCCTTAAGTCCCGGCGACCAAAAGAAGGAAGACGACCGCGTGGAGAAGCGCATACGCGAGTATGAGAAGAAACATGGCGAGGAGGGGGAAGACGCTGCGAGGAAGAAAAAGGAAGAAGCGGACATCTCCACGTTCCTACGAGTGTCGAAGTTCACCAGTCCCCGACGGGGAGAGTTTCGCGAGCACGCTGTGATCGTCTTCGATTTTGCGCCCAATCCGGATTACAAGCCGCAGAACAAGACGGAAGACCTGCTCCACAAGCTGGTGGGAACCCTGTGGGTGGATGACGAAGCTCGCCAGGTGGTGCGCTTGGAAGCGCACTTGAGCGACACATTTAAGCTCGGGGGCGGCCTCTTGGCCTCAGTTCGCAAGGGAGCCTCGCTGGTGCTCGAGCAGGCCAGGACGAATGAAGAGGTTTGGCTTCCCTCTTACGTAGAAGCTCATTTCTCCGCACGCGTGCTGCTATTCGCGAACGCCCATGGTGACTACACATTGAGATTTAGCGACTATAAGAAGTTCCGGGTAGAGAGCGTGATAGTGAGCTTGAAGAACAAGAAGTGAGGCGCGAGGGATTGCCGATTTTCGATTGCCGATTGAGAGCGTAGCATCCGCCAAGTCGCTTTACCAATCGAAAATCATCAATCGGCAATCTAGGCGTAGGCGTGCAGTCCTGGCAGCAGGTAGGTGACGCCGAAGAAAGTAAACATCACAATGCCGAACCCGATAATCGCGAAGTAGGCGGAGCGGCGCCCCCGCCAGCCACGCGTCAGCCGCATGTGTATATAACCCGCGTAGGTCAGCCAAGTGATGAGCGCCCAATCTTCCTTTGGGTCCCAACTCCAATAGGATCCCCACGTCCGGTTCGCCCAGTAGGCTCCGGCGATGATCATGAGGGTTAGCAGAGGGAAAGAAATGGCAACGGTCCTATAGATTAACCCGTCGAGAGTGTCCCGTTGCGGCAAGAAATTCGCGATCGTGTCGTATTTCCTGGTCAGCACTTCCCACGCGAGCGAGGCAAACAGCGCGCAGACAGTCCCCGCCAGCAGGAACGGGCTTGCAGCCAAATGAACACCAAAGCTCTGCCCCACCTGCGGAACAAAATACGGCCCGGAGTGGACCTTCAGCAGGAGCAGCGCAAGAGCCAGGGCCTGAGCAAAGACCGAAGCCAGGAAAAGCCGCCCGCCCCAGTTCTCCCATCGGCCGGCCTTCTCACCAAACGAATCGAGGACATTGACAACCAGGACCGCTGCCGCCAACCCCAAGACGATTACAAACGGCCACCCCAGAACCGGAATGGAAACCATCAGCGGTTCCTTGGGAGCCAGCATCACCTTCTCCTGAGCCTCCGCATCCCAGGCAGGGAGCAGGAAGGCCAAGTTGCTGTCCACCGAGCTGATGACAATCGCGCCGTAAATCGCCGCCACCAGTCCCGAAGTCCAGCTAAGGAAAGTGCGTGCGCTGACCCCGTCTTTTATGAGGTACAACAAGGCAAGGGCGAAAGAGATCGTAAAGCCCGCGTAGCTCAGCATCGCCAGTGTAACGTGAATTTGCAGCCAAGTGCTCTGGAGCGCTGGAACGAGCGGCCTTATCTCCCCCGGCAGCACCTGCAATAAAGTCAGCGCCAGGGCGGCAATGGGTAGGGTTATCGCGCCCAGGAAGGGGATTTCGAGTTTCCACTCCACCACCTCTTGCAGGACCACCACCGCCCAGGAGAAAACCAGCACCATCTCGTAGATGTTCGACAGCGGGGGATGCCCGGAGGTAACCCACCGGGTCACGATGGCCCCGGTGTGCAATAGGAGGCTGCCGCGCGTCAGCGCCTCGGCGCCCGCCACCAGGTTGGACTGCCGGACCGCCAATGAGAAGACATAAAGAACCGAGGCCCCCAAGTATCCAAGAAGTGCCAGATAAAGAAACTTCTCACCTGTTGCCCACCCGGAACGCCCAATAAGGTGCGGGACGGAAACTGCCATCACTACCAGCACAGCCACGCCGACGGTCAAAAGGATCCAGGTTCCCACGCTGCTGGTCCGGTGTTCATCGACGCGTGTGGTAAGAACTTTCGCCATACTTTGTCTCCTCTTGCCGCAGCTCTACCCCGCCAAAGGCGAGGACTCAGGCCGGGATTGCTTGCGTAATCTCAGGCTGCGAAGTTCTGAGGGCCACTTCCAGCTCGCCTGCCAATTCGTTGAAACGCCTTTCGAAGCTCTCACGGTATTTGCTGGGTTGTCCCCCAAGCAAGAGTGCCGGCCGCCCCTTGCTGTCGCGTCCGACCACGCCCCACATTCGCACGTGCGACATATATAGGGCCATCATCAGCCCTGCCGTCAGCAGCAGGCATCCACCCCAGATCAGGTTCTGGCCGGGCTGGTGCGCGACTTGCAGCCCGGTCATGTACTCCATTTCCAGGTCCCGAAGTTGAAAGTTGATCCCTGAATCGTTGGGCGGCGCCATATCAGGAGCCTTGGGAAAGACCCACACCCGTGCCTGCTTCCCTCCTGGCAACCTCACCGCCAACTGGAGAGCTGGGTTGCGGGGCTCGTCCGAACGTGAGGCGATCTGGTTCCCTTCCAAAACGAAATCCGGGATGAAATCAGCCAACTCCACTTGCGTACCCTGATCGTGGAGGCGGGCCAGTTCTCCGGGCCGTAAGGTAAATGTCTGCGGAGGATACTTGTTTCCGTCCTTATCAGTCCAACTGGCCTCGAAGACCAACTTGCGGGGTGTCCCGGCGGAACCATAGCTCGCTTGGAAGAACCGTACCCCCTTATATGTGAGGGGCTCGTTCACAAAGATTTTCTTTCGGGCGACCTCGCGCCCGTTCTCTTCGACAACCAATTGGCTCCAATACTGCTTGGGCGAACCGTCGGGGTACTTTTCCATGCCCACGCCGTCGCACCGTACTGTAAAACCCAGCCGACGCGGTGCGCCCGGGGCCGTCATTGGTTCAACCGATTGGGTCCGTGCCCCGGGAATCAAGCTAACGTATCCCCTAAAACCCCACAGGCCATCGACAATGGCGCCCGCGAAAATTATCAGCAGACTGGCGTGGACGACGTAAGGCGCCAAGCGCGCTGTCCGGTGCTTCTCCACATAAAGCGTTCCCCTTTCCAAAACTTTCGGCTTTGGCGGGTAGCCCAGGTCACTAAGTTTCTGGCTGGCGATGGAAAGCGCCTCAGCAGACGTATGGAATCCCAGCGGTATCTCCTTCTGGAACGGCAGTTGGCGCACGAACCACTCGTCCGCCGTCATGTGTGGCCGGGCGAACAACCGCCAGGCTTGGGGAAAACGCTCCAGGGATGCGAGCGTGATATTCGCTCCCAGCAAACCCAGGAGCAGAATGAACCACCAGGCATGAAAGACATCGAATAAACCTAGGGCGTTCAAGAGCCGGACGGTTTGCGGAGCATAAATCTGCTCGATTTGCCCTTCCCGCGCCATGGGCCGCTGCAGGATCATCGTCCCGATGATTACTGCGGTCCCTAGTGAGCCCAGAAGAACCAAACCGCATTCCAACGAGCTAAGAAACCTCAAAAAACTGTCCAGTCTCGTTTGCTGCTTTGCCACCATTCGCTCCCACCACAAGCCTGAAGAATTCCCGGATCCACAACCCTGACACCACAAGGATGCGCATCTGCTGTGCCAGGGGGGACAGAAATGTCCTAAATCCCTAATCTCTTGAAAACACGCACAGACCTCATTTGCGGTCATTGAGTTTGGGGATCTTCCGTGACTTATTGCACTAGAAATTTGGGGCAAAAGTCGCACGAGAATGCGCGAACAAACTCAATTTGTCGCTTTTTGGGAGGATGTGATCGAAGCAAGACCTAAATTCCTCAACAACTTCAGAATCCGCCCTCAGGGAATCAAAAATGCTGACAAAAGGACGGCTATTTTAGTGGAGTCAACTTTCGAGGAGGCCTTAATGAAGACCTTTGCTATTGCTCGCAATTCAAATGAAGTCCCTGTAAAAGAGCTCACCCCTACTCCCAAGCCCGTTCCGGCCGCAAAAGAGGTGATGCCCGTGGAAATGCAACCAACCTTTACCCTCACCTTCACGCTTGGCACTCGTATGCGCGAATTGCACGACACAATCATCCGAACAGTCCTCCAGTACACGCGGGGTAACAGGCTGCGCGCAGCTCAACTCCTCCAAATCAACCCGCGGACAATCCGTCGTCGTCTGGGCAAGAAGGAAACTGCCGACTCCGTAACGCGCGCCGCGTAACACTCTTCCAGGGGTTGGCTTGCGATTTTCCACCCCACCGGGAGACCGTCCCCCGCATTCCTCCTGAGTTGTTGCGGGCGTTCCACGTCCGGGCGACAATGCTGCCAAGTTAGTGACAGGCTGTCGGTAAAGCACTTAGTTTTCATCACCCTGCAAACCATGCGGAGATTGGCGCGTCACGTGCTTGCGTCAATAGCGAGTCGCAAGCGCGCCCATCTCGTAATTTCGAGCGTCTTTGGAGTCCAGTCTAAGATGTTGGAACAGGTAAATGGTCAGGATTGGAATCAGGTTGCGCGGGATGGGCAGGATGCTGTTAGCATGGAACTCACCGGACGAATATTAATCGTTGATGACGACCCGCATTTCCTGCGGGTGCTGGCACGCATCCTTTCGGGTGAAAATTTCCTTGTCTCCTCAGCGGGAGGGGCATGCGACGCATTAGAACTAGTAAAAAATGCGCAGTTTGACTTGATTATCTCCGACCTCCGGATGCCCGAGTGCGACGGCCTGAGCTTCCTCGAGGGGCTCCGTCAGGGCGGAAACAATGTCCCGGTCATCATCCTCACGGCGTACGGAGAGGTTGATACATATTTGGCAGCCATGAACGCTGGGGCCACCGAATATCTGAACAAGCCTATTCACTCGGATGAA
>Ga0208321_1000061_pt1 | contig 138314 bp, 126 predicted proteins | sample June2015DPH_4_15_FD_184692 | JGI IMG/M metagenome (GOLD analysis project Ga0208321, IMG submission 184692) | Peatland microbial communities from SPRUCE experiment site at the Marcell Experimental Forest, Minnesota, USA - June2015DPH_4_150... | ecosystem: Environmental > Terrestrial > Soil >...
GCGGGAGTGATTGCTAAGTCAATTATGCACGTCCATCTGGCGCTAATTTGGACGATAGTGCTCGGCATCATCGGTTCGATCATCGGCGGCGCTGTGACGCACATGTTTTCCCGGCCGAGAGAAGGTGTCCCATTTCACCCAGCGGGCCTCATCTTTTCGGTCCTTGGATCCGTTCTCGTCTTGTTTCTCTGCTACAAGCTGAATATTCGCTTTCCACACTGATAGGACACGACAAGCTCCCGACGGCTGGCAACTCAGCTGTTTTCTCAGAAAGGAGGTGAAATTATGAGAATATTATTTATATTACTTTTGCTTCTGACTCTTGTCGGCTGTGCCCATTCCAACTTCGCCTGGCACCAGCCAGCTTTATACTACTATGACAGTAAGACGCTGGCTGACCAAAATCGCCAGCAACAGGAATTCCCATACTTATACCCTTATACTTATACCATCCTTGATTGCTGAACTGCTTCTGAAGAAAAGGGGGTGAGAAAATAAAGAGGAAAGCGACGAAGTCATTTACATGAGCAAAGATGAGGGAATTTTCTGAAGATTTCCGAACAAAGAGTCACAACTATGCAAACCAAGGTGGGAGACATATTTAAAAGTCTTTTAAATGGGTCCGAGTACATCGTTAAGAAGATTGCAAATAAAATGGCTGTGCTCGAGTCAAAAAATGGGAAGCGTCAAATTCTCACAGGCATTGAGAATTTAGAGATAAAAACATTCTATCAGAAAGAGGAGGAAGCCAAATCATGAAACAGGATATTCATCAGGTCCTTTTCACCACATCTTGGCTTATTTCCCCCACTTTTCATTGAAGTCAACTTTTATTGAGGAAAAACGTATCTTGGTTGTCAATGCCTATTTTCTAATTAAAATGGAGGGGAAAAAATGAAAAAGTTACTTTTTGGAACAATGCTTTTGGCGTTGGTAATTATAGTTCCTACTTCTACGATGGCGAGAGTAGATATAAACATTGGTATTCCTCTGCCGCCGCCCATTGTATTTGCCGCACCACCAGAGATGATAGTGATACCAGAGACGTATGCCTACGTTGCCCCTGACATTGATGCAGACCTTTTTTTCTGGAGCGGTTGGTGGTGGCGTCTATGGGAAGGTCGTTGGTATCGCTCACATTATTATGACCAGGATTGGGGTTACTATCAAAGCGTTCCATCTTTTTATGTAGGGATACCTTCAGGTTGGAGAAATGACTACAGAGAACATCGTTGGGGAGGACGTCCTTGGAACTACCAACGAATACCTAACCAACAACTTCGACAGAACTGGAATAGCTGGCAAAAAGACCGGCATTGGGAAAAACAAGGAACTTGGGGTGTTCAAGGTTTAAAACCCCGAACTGTTCAACAACCAAAACAGGTCCAGCAACCAAAACAGGTTCAGCAACCAAAACAGGTTCAGCAACCAAAACAGGTCCAGCAGCCAAAACAACAACCCCAGGAGAAAGTTCAGCAGCCAAAACAGGTTCAGCAGCCAAAACAACAACCTCAGGAGAAAGTTCAGCAACCAAAACAGGTTCAGCCTCAAGGAAAACCTGAAAGAGGGGAGGTAGAACATGGAAAGTAGGGAAGAGAAAGTTTCACGGTTAGTTTCCCGATCAGGACGAGAGTAGAGATGCCTCAACCCCTCGGCTACGATTCGTCACAGCGGGAAATCCGGCTCCTCAACCCAGCGGAATTGGGTGTTTGCTCTTAACCGGAACGGGCAAGGGGCGGAGGAGTTCGCCTTTTCTGCAAATATCACTAAGAGAGGAGATGGGGATGAAAAAGAATATTCTCATGGGGCTATGTCTTGGTATTCTTCTGGTGGTTCCAAATGTTGTCTTGGCAGGCTGCACCGATTTGGGAGGTTTTACCAGTTTTTCTGTGACAGGCAATACGGTCACTCTTCATTCGGGAACGAAACCCTTCGTGAAATTTGACGTCCGGTGTGACGTAAAAGTACAACCCAAATCCAGACTCGAGCTCATAAAGAGCTACGTGTGTGATGGAGATGAAGTCCTGGTAGATGGGGTCAAATGCACGATTTTTAATGTTACATCCCTATAAAAGTACGGGTATCGGTATGGATATGGGGTATCAATCTCTTTCAATTGAAAGAACAAGAACGGTACAGCGAGGATGGATGTAATGAAAATAGTCTGTGAGTGTGGGGCAACGTCGGAGGAGGCAGGTAAAGATGGGAATATAAATCAAGTCTTCTACGATATAGATTTTGTGGATAAATCCCATGTAGCTTTACATCTGAAATGTCATAAATGCGGAAAGACTGAAACTAAGTTGATGACTCGTGTAGAAAAAGATTAACGTAGAAAAGGATTACTGGAATGAATGAGAAGTTCAGGATGCTGGATTTATTTTCTGGTGTAGTCTCACCGGTAATTATCGGCTTCCAGGGGTATCCTGGAGTGCACAGTAGTAGGTGTTATCCACAACCGACTTCTTATAAAACTTCTTCCTAAAAAAGTTGCCGTGAGATCCCTCATGGGTAGTGCAAGGACTAGAAATAAGCATGTTATTAATAGAAAAAATCTGATATATTTAATATGGTTAACAATTCAAAGATCCAGATTAAGGAGGGAAGATGAGCAATTTCTTTTTTGGTCTGATCATCTTTGCAATGATTATTGTAGTGATTATCTTTATATGGGTCATGTTAGAATTAAGAAAGGCAATCAGGGCATTAAGAGAACTTGTGAACACAACCGAGAATTCTTTAAAGCCAACGGTTGCTGAACTCCAAGAAACCCTAAAGAGCGTTAGGAATGTGGCGAATAATGCCACAGTGGTGAGCGGGGATATAAAAGTTCTTTCAGGGGCCCTGAGAGATGTTGGGGAAAACGTGAAGGGTATGAGCGGAGACATAAAACATCTGATGGACTTTGTGGATGGAATTACTTCATCTGCGGTTGTTGAAGCCTCTGGTCTCAAAGCGGGGGTTAAGGCCGGGGTGTGGTATTTCCTAAAGAATCTTTTTAAGTAGGGTGGCGATAAGATGAATTCATTTTTTGCCATAGAGCAAAAGGGAAGGAGGTAACTTATGGGAAATGAAGAAAGTGGTTGTAGCACAGGTTCTATTATTCTTGCATTTTTCATCGGAGGGTTAGTTGGTGCCGGTGTTGCCCTGCTATTAGCTCCTCAGCCTGGGGAGGAAACCAGACAGAAGATTAAAGAACTGGCAGAAGAAGCTAAGGAAAAGGCGACCAAATATGCTGAGGAGGTAAAAAGCAAGGTGACCTCTACCGTGGAAAAGGGTAAAGAACTTGTCGAAGAAAAAAATCCTTAATCACAACGGCTGTGGAAGCTGGCAAGGAGGCATACGCAAAAGAGAAAGGAAAACTGGGGAAGGGTTAATAGGCCTTTGGCCAATTCGGGCAAGTTTTTCCGTCACTTAAAGAAATTTTAAAAGAGATATTTTAAGAAAGTAGGCGGGTAGACTGAAAACACCTTCCAAAGTCTACCTGCCTTTATATCAATCGACATTAAGCTAAGCTTATTTTTCATGGAAAATAATTCGCCCGACAAAACCTAACCCTTCGTGAGGAGGGGGGCGGAAAGCGGCGGGTCTCTCAAGGAGATGGCCGAGTTGCCGAAGGATGAATCTTCGGTGAGTTCGGCTTTTTTGTTTAAAATGGAACGACATTCCTTACATGATTGGGATTATTCTTAATTACAAAATTTATGTATCCTCTAAAAATTGACCAGAAGCGCCTTGAATCTATTAGTTCTCGTTTGTTGGAGAAAGGGATTAACCTCTCCCTCGAAGATGTGTATGAGGTAGCCGATCTAATCAAGGATGAAATTCTTTACTGGTATGTAAACCGATTGATAACTCAGGCCGAAAGGATCCTCGACATAGACCTCGGCTTTACATAAAGAAAAAGAAATATTGAAGACCATACTGCCAATGAAAATGGGAAAGAGATGAAGAACCTATGCTGGTAAAAACCTGAGAAGGTTGAAAGGGGGCTGGAAAGTGGAGATTAAGGGCATGGATGGAAACCTCTTGAAGGAAATTAAGTTTAAGGTGGAGTAATGATCGGCGAAGAACTTAGATTCACACTTATAGATAATTATCGCGTAAATAAGGAGGTGATTTATGAAAACAGCAGCGAAGAAAACATCACAAGTCGATAGAAAAGAGAGGGACATAGAGTTCAGTTATCTGGCGCCTCACGCGCAAAGCGTCTTTTTAGCTGGAAGTTTTAACCAATGGAATCCGAGCTCGCATCCACTGAAAAGGGATGAACGTGGGACATGGAAAATAACCCTCCCCTTGATGCCTGGGAGATATGAATATCGCTTTGTGACAGACGGGAAGTGGGAGAATGATCCTTTCTGTGAAGGTTGCTTCATGAACGAGTTCGGGACCATGAATTGCGTGATGATCGTCAAGTAAATCAATTGACTTCGTGCGAATGACAAAGGAGGTGGTGAGTATAAGCTGGATAGAAAGCACCTGCTGATAACAAGGGCGAAGAGATGGCCAATAGGAAATTTCAAAATGATCTCAAAAAAGAAAAATGAGGATAGGACTAATAAAGAAGATGATGATTTTTGGAGCGGTAGTGGCTATTTTGATGGATTTAGGCAGGTTAATTCCAGCCTATGCGGCTGATCCCGTCACAGTTACCGGCCGGACGATGTTCCGTTCCGCTTAAGCAGGAGGGTGCCCCAGCCAGAATAGAAGTGAACCTCCCGGCAGGAGAGATGCGAGGTATCAGAGGTGAAAATTTCTGTTATCACAAGCATCGCAGATTCATCCCGAAGCAAGATTCGAAGAATTCGATTGACTAAGATTAGGAGGAAAATATGTCAGAAATAGCTGACACAGTGACAACGAATAAGGGCATGGGAGCCATTCCCAATGCAAAGGGTGTGACCTTTCGAGTATGGGCACCCCATGCCGAAAAAGTTTACCTGATCGGAACCTTCAACGGCTGGAGTGAAACCTCAACACCTCTCTTCAATGAGAAAAACGGATACAGGTCTACTGACGTGCCAGAGGCAAAAGTGGGAGATGAATACCGATATGTGATTCACGCCCCTACGGATTGGAATCTCCCCCCTCTCTCTCGCATTGATCCTTATGCCAGAAAGGTGACCAACGCAGTGGGCAACGGAATCATCTATGATCTTGATGCATTCGATTGGGGTGATGATACCTTTACTATTGCCTCGTGGAATGAGCTCATCATTTACGAGATGCACATCGGTACCTTTCACGTCAAAGAAGAGGGCCATCCGGGCACGTTAGACAGTGCCATTGAAAAATTGCCTTACCTTAAAGAACTGGGTATCAATGCCATTGAAGTGATGCCGATCATGGAGTTTGCAGGCGACTTTTCGTGGGGCTACAATCCGTCACATCCCTTTGCCATTGCAAGCATTTATGGTGGGCCGGATGCCTTCAAGCGATTTGTTAAAGCAGCCCACGAGCATGGAATCGCTGTGATTTCAGATGTAGTGTACAACCATTTTGGCCCCTCCGATCTGGATTTATGGCGGTTTGACGGTTGGAGTGAGAATGATAAAGGGGGAATCTATTTTTACAATGATCGCAGGTCGAGCACACCCTGGGGAGAAACGCGCCCCGATTATGGCCGGGGTGAAGTGCGCCACTATCTGTGCGATAACGCTCTGATGTGGTTTGAGGAATACCATGTCGACGGTCTGCGTTGGGACGCCATAACCTATATCAAGAATATTGTGGGTAGCGATTCGAGTCCGGCGAATGAAATCCCTGATGGCTGGAGTTTGATGCAGTGGATCAATCATGAAATCCACCAACGGTTTCCCGGCAAGATCGGCATCGCTGAGGATATGAAGGTTAACGCCTGGGTCACTCAAAGTACCGGAGCGGGCGGAGCAGGCTTCAATGCTCAGTGGGATAGCGAATTTATCAATCCGGTTCGGCAATCCATCATCGCTCGTGATGACGGATTACGTGACGTAGATGCAGTCTGCAGAGCTATCGGATATCAATACGATAAAGATGTCTTTCGTCGGGTTATTTTTACTGAATCACACGATGAGATTGCCAATGGTCGAGCCCGCGTGCCTGAGGAGATCTGGCCAGGAAGAGTGGATAGCTGGTTTTCGAAGAAACGCTCCACATTGGGTTCCGCCCTTGTTCTTACTTCACCAGGTGTCCCGATGTTATTTCAGGGTCAAGAGTTGCTGGAAGATCGCTGGTTCCAGGATAAAGTCCCGATCGATTGGACTCGAATCGAGGATGAAGGCGGTATCCTCAAGATGTATCGGGATCTGATTGCCCTGCGTCGCAATCTATCGGGCATGACGAGAGGGTTGTGCGGACAAAACTTCCAAATCTATCATGTTGACCATGAGGCCAAGCTTATCGCGTTCCATCGATGGGATATATCAGGACCACATGATAGCGTCGTTGTGGTGGTCAATATGACGAATCAAAATCGCGATGGTTATGTCATCGGTTTTCCGCGAGCCGGATTGTGGAAAACGCGCTTTAACAGTGACTCCTACAACTATGGCCCAAATTTTGCTAATCATCCCACCCCTGACGTCGAAGTTCATGAGAAAGGAAACGATGGACTGCCCTGCTCCGGCGAAATCGGCATCGGCCCATACACGGTGGTAATTTTCTCGCAGGATGAATAGGATCCGATTTTGTGAGTTGAGCAAGGTAAGATTTTTTATATTTTACCCTCCTTCGCAAAAAGCCACGGGCTTTAAGACCGCGGATGAATGCAAGAGGGATAACCCCTCGAAGCTCGTTAGGAGCCTAGTGGGTTATGCTTCGGAGGGTTCCACCCTTCGAAGCATGTGGTGGGACCATGGGCTTTAGCCCGTGGGGTTCCACACTATATGTCTTGCAATTTTCTATTTAAAACAAGAAAATTCAGGAGGCCCCAATGGATAACAATGTGAAACGCACGGCCAAGGCGCCCGCAGTGTTGATCCTGGCCAGCTTTATCATCGTGGTGGCGGGGATGAAGGCGGCCAGTTCCATCCTGGTCCCCTTTTTTCTGGCGGTCTTCATTGCCGTCATTTGCGCTCCACCATTGTTCTGGCTGCAACGCAAGGGCGTGCCGAAGGTCCTTGCACTTGTTCTCATTCTGGTGGCCATCCTGGTTGTAGGATTGCTCTTTGGAGCATTGATAGGTCCTTCGCTGAATCATTTCTTGAGCTCCCTTCCCGACTATCAAGAGCGATTATCGACCCATATTGCTACTTTAATAAGCTGGCTGCGTGAAAAGGGCGTTAACATTCCAGTAGAAGAGGTATCCGGTGCTTTACATCCAGGGTGGGTGATGAGCCTGGCAGGGGGTATATTCTCAGCCCTGAGCAGCGTCCTCACCAATGCGTTTCTGATCCTGCTTACAGTCGTGTTCATGCTTCTGGAGGTAGCGGATTTGCCAAAGAAATTGCGGGTCGTGTTAAAAAATCCGGAGAGATCGCTTTCTACCATTGAGAAATTCAGCCAGAGCGCCAAGCGCTATTTGGTCATTAAAACCCTGATCAGCGCTGCCGTTGGCCTTGTGATCTGGCTTTGGCTCTTAATCCTCGGGGTCGATTATCCGGTGCTCTGGGGGACGCTCTCGTTTCTGCTGAACTATGTGCCCAATATTGGCTCAATCATTGCTGCCCTGCCTGTTGCCCTTCTCGCTCTCGTCCAGTTAGGGGTGGGGTCTGCCCTTCTAACAGTCCTTGGCTTTGTTGTCGTTCATATTGTTCTGGGTAATATCGTAGAACCGAAACTTACGGGCAAAGGCCTGAGTTTATCGACGCTGGTGGTCTTCCTTTCATTGGTCTTCTGGGGATGGGTTCTGGGACCGATTGGTATGATCCTCTCGGTGCCCATGACCAGCCTTGTCAAGATCGCGCTGGAAAGTTATGAAGAAACACGGGGGCTCGCCATCATGCTGGGATCCGATACCGAGATTGAGTGGATCGAAGGGTTGGAGACGGCGGATGCGATAAGGCGCGAAAAAAAGAAGGATCTATGAACATCAAACCGCTGGGCGTTCCATTCTTTAAGAGTGAATCAGAGATTGTCTCTTGGGAGGCCTCAACGCAATGAAACGGACTCATTCGATGAGATTCAAACGGCTCAAAAAGATTCTCAAGAACTTCGGTCTCCTCTGGCAGGCTCTAAGAAAATTCAATGATGACAATGGCTTTTTCTTATCTTCGGGGATTGCCTTCAATATCCTCATCAACCTGATTCCTTTTATCATGCTGCTATTGGCATTGGTTGGAGCTTATCTCTACAACGACCAAGAAGTGCTCAATCATATTCGCGCCTATTTCAGAGATGTGGCTCCGGCATTGGATCCAAAGATAATGGGAAACCTTATGGATCTCATCCAGAACCATCGGATTGTGGGAATCTTGGGATTTGTAGGTTTGCTCTGGTTCTCCACATGGGTCTTCGGCTCCCTGCGGATCGCTCTCAATATCGTGTTCCGGGTGGAGAAAAGCCAGGGAATGCTACGAGGAATAGGTGTTGATCTTTTGATGATTCTCCTGGTAGGAATCCTCCTCCTTGTGAGCATGATTCTGAGCTCCGCTGTCACCTTCCTGCAGAATTACCAGGGACAGATTCCCGTGGCGATAGGACCGACGATTCAATGGATCCTAAAATACCTGCTCCCTTTTTCCCTCACCTATTGCATGTTTTTTTTGATTTACAAAATCATACCTAATAAGGGAGTCCACTTCAAATCCGCTCTTCAGGCGGCTCTTTTTACTGGCCTGCTCTGGGAACTGGCCAAACATCTTTTCGGCTGGTATGTCGTCCATCTCGCCGAGTACTCTTTTTTTTATGGCTCATTAAGTACCCTGGTCATTTTCGTTTTGTGGGTGTATTATTCTTCGACGATTCTCGTTGTGGGAGGGGAGTTTGCTTATTTCTTGGAAGAAGATCGACAGAGATCAATGACCTGACAAGGTCAAAAAGGGAGGGGCCCTATGAATTTATCGAAACGATTGGAAGAAGCCCGACAGGCTTTCCTAAAGAAAAAAAACGTCAAAGCCTCCCTCCGGATCCAAGATCCAAATCAAATAGCGCTTGCCATGGAGAAGCACGGCTCCCTACCCACGCTGTTCATCATCGCCATTCTCCTTTCGGCCCTCTCGTTGTTCAGCCTGGGCGCGGCCAAGGTGTTCATCACACAACGGAGCCCTGTCCACAGCGGGCTGGAGATGCTCATTGTGGGCGGCCTGGCTGCCGGGGTAGCTTACTTCGTCGGCGTCCTACTCAAACCCCTCGGCGGCTAAGGCCGTCAGTCTTGACGCCGAGCATGAGTCAAAGATCTGGGGGCTGAACCTTCAAAATTCGATTGACAAGGATTTCAATATTGAGTGGCCAAAAGATTAAAGAAATTGGGAGATATTTTGGGATAAAGGGACCCGCAGTGAGTGAAGTGATAAAGGGGATAGAGGGAAGGTTGTAGGAAGAGATCAAACTAATAAGGGAGATCGAGTACCATAGGCAAAAATGGTAACCGAATTTTAAAGGTATGACCCCGGTGTGGGTACTATCATCTTAAAAGGAAAGGGGTGAGGTGATGCGTAAAATAACACCATCAGAGAAAGGAAACGTGCTGATCGGAATTATTGTAATCATCGCGTTAATTGTTGTAGCCGTGATCGCCGCGACCACATTTTTCGCCCTCAAAACGATCAATGAGTTATTAACCGAAAATAAGAAGTTGAAGGAATCATTGGCAAGACTCACGCAGGAAGACCAAATTGGCTATGCCAAAGTCATGAAACAAGAGACGAAAGAGGGGAAACTCTACACGACCTTGAAATTTGTCGAAACGTCACGAGATGACAAAGCGAACAAAATCTTGGAAAAAGAATTTACGATTGAGGGAGAGACTGTGCATTTTGACGCCCTCATTGTCAAATTTGGCAATCAATTGGTGATAGACGGAAAGGAACGATCGCTCTATTTATGGAGACGGGTCTATGGGGAAAATATGTCTCCAAGTGCAGGGTATCCGATTGAGGAAGCCGGTCAAGAACCCGTCAGATATAAAGGATTATTAGAAGAATTACGGGCCAAAGATCAAAAGACCTTTTGGGCGGCAGTCTGGGAATTAGCCAATGATCCACAAAAGCTCAGTAAGCTGGGTGTGCAAGCGATTTATGGAAATGTCGTGTATTCCCAATTAAAACCCGGATTAATCTATGTGTTTAAAATCAGTAATACCGGCCAGGTGTATCCAGAAACCGTTCCAGAAATTTAGGGAGTATCAAGAAATTCCATGCGCAAAACACTAAAAATGGACATGACACATCAAGTTGCTCAAGCGGACGCCCACCCGCCGGGCGATTTCGGTGGTATAGTCAACCTCGTGCTGGGCGGGTGTGCGCCGCTTAGCTGGGTCGTTGGCCGTGCTAAGATATAGCCAAGGAGTGCGGTATGAATGGATTAGACCTTAAACGTTTAGAAGAAGCAGTAAAACTGCTTGAGAATCCCGGGTGGATCGCAAAAATTACCAAGATGATTGGAATGCCGATTGATTGGGCAATTAAAAAACTTCCTAAGGGCGCAAGTTCAATGATAACAAAAGCAACAGAAAAAGCTATAACAAAGGCTCTCGTAGTAGCAGTATCGACCATGGATCGGAAATATCGGGGTAAACCGTTTAAGTGGTCACATAGGTTTGCAGTGGTTACCTCTGGCGGTGCAGGAGGCTTTTTCGGCTTGCCCGGTTTAGCTATTGAATTACCCATATCAACAGTAATCATGCTAAGATCAATAGCAGATACCGCAAGAAGTGAAGGCGAAAATATTGGAAATATAGACGCCCAACTTGCATGTGTCCAAGTATTTGCATTAGGGGGTTCTAAAAGAATTGATGATGCATCAGAAACAGGCTATTACGCTGCACGCATAGCACTTACTCGTACGCTCACAGAAGCAGGCGAGTTCATTGCCGAGAAAGGGTTCGTAGAAGAGGGTGCACCCGTCATCGTGCGTTTGATTGCCAGAATTGCTTCTAGATTTGGCGTGGTTATTTCTGAGAAAGCGGCGGCAGGAGCAGTTCCTATCGTCGGGGCGGCTGGTGGCGCGACAATCAACTTACTTTTTATAAATCATTTTCAATCAATGGCACGTGGCCATTTTATAGTTAGAAGCCTTGAGCGTCACTGGGGCGAAGAAGTCGTAAAAAAGGAATATGAAAGAATTGCAAAAGAAAAATAAAAAGAGCGCGCATCACCTTCTTCAGTGGCCTCTTCTCTTGGGCAAAAGAAGAATCGTGCCCGAATGGAAACTAAGAGCTTATCCGCAAATAGCTTTCCCCCCCTTCGTAAAGGGGGCGAGGGGGGATTTAATACGTCATCCTTGGGGAAAACCCCCTAAGTCCCCCTTTGCGAAGGGGGACTTTACAAGCTGGAATTATTTACGGATAAGTTCTAAAGGGATGTGAGAGGGACTAAATTTGGAGAGCTGGCCTTTAATGAGAGGGGGGACCCAATACCGATCTCCCGTTAAACCTCCCAGAGAAATCGGATGAAGGCCATGAGATCTTGTTCGATTTTTACCTCCTGAAGGTGCAGGTCTTGTTTCGTCATGCCCTCGGTTTCCGTCAGATCACTCCCAGCTGTCTTCCCACCTTCTCGAAGGCAGCCAAGACCTTATCCAACTGTTCCTCCGTGTGGGTCGCCATGTAACTTGTCCTGAGGAGCTCTCGTCCTGGGGGGACTGCAGGGCTAATGACCGGATTGACAAAGACACCATTTTCGAAGAGGAGCTTGCACATCTGGTAAGTTTTCATGGTGTCTTTAATAAGGATGGGAATGATCGGAGTTTCGCTCGTTCCTGTATCATACCCGAGCGTTTTATATCCTCTCAGCATCTTGTGCGTATTTCTCCAAAGCCGGGCTCTTAATTCGGGCTGTTCTTCGACGATGTCCAAAGCGGCGATCACCGATGCCACCAGGGAGGGTGGGAGACTGGCGCTGAAGATCATCGAGCGACCCAGGTGCTTGATCCAATTGATCACCTCTGACGGACCTGCGATGAAGCCGCCGATCGCGGCAAGGGATTTGCTGTAGGTTCCCATAATAAGATCTACTTCGTTTTCAAGGCCAAAATGCTCCGCAGTTCCCCGTCCTCCATTTCCAAGAACGCCGACCCCATGGGCGTCGTCTACCATGACCCTCGCCCCATAGGCCTTGGATAGCCTCACAATATCAGGGAGATCAGCAATATCCCCTTCCATACTGAAGATACCATCCACGATGATCAATTTATCTTTGTCTTTCGTCCCTTCGAGGACCCGTTCCAGATCCTTCATATCATTATGACGGTATTTTTTCACTTGGCCAAAAGAAAGGCGACAGCCATCAATGATGCTTGCATGATCGTACCTATCGATAATAGCGACATCGTTCCGGCCCACAAGAGCAGGGATCGCTCCCAAATTGGTCTGGTAGCCGGTTGCAAAGACGAGAGCCGCTTCCTTCCGAAAGAACCTGGCCAGCTTCTTTTCGAGTTCTTCGTGGATCTCGAGATTCCCATTTAGAAATCGTGAACCCGCACAGCCGCTACCGTATTTTTCAATGGCCTTGAGCGCTGCTTCCTTCACCCGGGGGTGGTTGGTGAGTCCAAGATAATTATTGGAACCGATCATGACCACTCTCTTCCCGTTGACCACCACTTCAGAATCCTGCGGGGATTCGAGCTTCCGAAAAAAGAAATAGTAGCCACTTTCCTTCAATCCAGATTCATATTCCGTAGCTTTTGCGCACTTTTCAAAAATATCCATGGAGCACCTCGTCTTCGGTTAGAACCTGTCTTCTTTCCTATACCCGTCAACGGTCAATTTAACAAAAACCATCATTCTTGTCCAAACTAAGTTTTGAAAAAGAATAGGCCCTCGAATCATATTGTGATGGAGTCATTTCCGCCAAGAAATTCCATCACCTAAATCACCTGTCTTACTGAAACAGACTATCTGGAACGTTGATATTAATCCGGAGGTTCCGGAAGATGATTCTCCCCTCCTGCACGCCAATAGGCGTGGACTTGCCCACCTCTACAGGAAGCCACAGTTCCTTACTGATCAGGGACTGGTATGTTGTTTCTACCCCCTCCCGAAAATGGTCATTCGCCAGGACCTGAATCTGAATGGTATCCTTGTCCTCTGAAATCGATACCGGCCCCCGGCACTGATCTGTCAGGCTGTGCCGGATATTCTTGATCAGGAGCCCCAGATCCGTCTGGTCTATTCGCTGCCCTGATGGGGTTTCCAGGAGAGGATCATCCAACATCAGATGAAACGTGAAAACCGGCAACAAACCCGGCAGTCGCATGAGAACCTTCCCATTCCGGTCAGGATACACCAAGATTATACCTGGACGGGGTGATACAAAGTCGAAGCGGATCCACTTTAGCTTCTTAAAGGTGTATAAGGACTTCTCCGTTTTAAAGGAGCCGTCTTTTTTGTAGATTTTTACTTCCACTTCAGTCTGGTAATCCTTGACCTCATTGTAGGCGGCTTCCATCTTTTTCAAGACGGTCTCGACATCATACCCGCCATAAACAACTGCACTGAATATCATCAAGCATGCAACGAGTACAGTCAGGGATGCGAAAAAGGATCTTGAGAGACATTTGGATATGGAATTTAGAGTAATGATCTCCATACCGGCCATGATTGTTCCCTTTGAGAGGTTATCACCGAAACACAAAAATAATACCACCTATCGGGGTCTTGAAGCAACAGATGAGCAACTCTATCAAATGCTTTCGGAGAATGGAATAGAAGCCTTATACGATGATCGGGAGGAAACTCATTGGGATTCCATTAAAATTGACATTAGGTGAGAAGAATTTAAAAAAAGGGTTGGTGGAGATCAAAAAGAGGAGAACAGGTGAGATTTTTCTGGTGAAGAGGGAGGAAGTGATATCTAAGATTCAGGAGATGATCACCGAGTAATGACAACCGATAACCCAAAAGACCGTGTAGCCAAAGAAACGATGAAAGGTTTTATGGAGCAAATATCCCCTCCTGTTTAGAAATGCCAATGAATAAAGGAGCTCCATACAATACAGACAGCCTTGAACCTCTCTCTTTAATGTGATATCGATATACTGAATGGGTTCGGGGATATACTGAAAAAGAAAATTTATCATCCCCAGAGGGAATAAAGTGGCACGGGTGGCAAAAAATAAGTACGTTCAGATCGATAGGCGCACATTGGGACCCTGCAATACTAATTGCTACACGAATTGTTACATCATCACCTGTCCCTTGACCGGAGATAGTGTGTTGGTGGACGCTCCCGCAGAAGCAGCTGAAATTCTAAAACAGTTGAAAGGGACTCATCCCAGATACATACTAATAACTCATAGCCATATGGATCATGTCGGCGCACTGTCCGAGCTAAAGTCCAAGCTAAGGATTCCCATTGGCGCCCATCGTCTGGACGCCAATGGTCTCCCTCTACGACCAGAAATTCTCCTGGATGACGGTGAAAAGGTATCCTTTGGAAATATAAGTCTAACAGCCCTTCATACGCCTGGTCACACACCCGGCAGTGTGTGCTTTGTAATAGGAAAATATCTTATTTCGGGAGATACTATCTTCCCTGGAGGCCCGGGTAAGACAGAGTCGCCGGCTGATTCGAAGCAAATAATCGAATCCATAACCAGAAAGATCTTTGTCTTGCCTGATGATACAGAGATATACCCTGGTCACGGTGATCCCACCCTATTGAGCAAAGAAAAGACAGAATTTGCCATCTTTTCCTCCCGTTCCCATGACCCTAATCTGTTCGGGGACGTACTTTGGCTTTCATCCTAACCATTTTTTGGATGGACTACCGTAATATCTCTACTGCTTTTTTACAGGTGATAACTAATGCTTTCCTATTGAGTTGGAAGCCCCTGCAAAGGGTTGTGGATTCTTCAGGCCTTTGAAATAGCGTTTACGGGTAGATAGATTGACCCCAGCGTACACTTGGCAACCGAGCAGAGTCCGTTTCCATGGACTCATGCCAAGAAATCGTTTCATCATTGCCCCGAAAGAATAGGCTTGTCTGTTCAAGCGGGTGAAGCCACTAATGAGCTCGTCAGCAGTCATGCCCTTGGGTTGAAAAAGGAGTGTATCCGGAGGATATCCACGGAGCCACCAGTCACGCACAAACAACCTGCCTTCGCTTAAGAGACGCTTATATAACCGTGTTCCCGGATAAGGAGTGAGGATCCTCAGCTGAACAACATCCATACGACATCTCATGATAAACTCAAGGGTCTGCTCGAACACATCCTTGTTTTCGTAATCAAATCCAAAAACAAAGGAGCCCAGTATACCGAAACCTTCGCCATGGAATCGACGCATGGCCTCATAAAAATCGATCCTCAGGTTCTTTATTTTCTTCACCTCATTCTGTGTTCCTTTCTGTACCGATTCGAACCCGATCAAAAGCCCCAGGCACCCCGAACGTTCCATCAATCTGAGCAGCTCCAAGTCCTCAGCTAACGACACTGTTCCTTGCGCCAGCCATCGCCGCCGAAGAGGTATCATTTCAGTAAAGAGCTTTTTCGCTACATTCCGGTTCAGTCCAAGGGCGTCATCGCAGAAGAAGAGGTGAGGTGAATCAATAGACTCTATCTCGGCAATCACCTCTTGAACCGGCCTGACTCGATATTGCTGCCCCAAGGTCTGACCAATGCAACAGAATTCGCAATCGTACGGACACCCTCGGGATGTCTCGACGCCGATAGGGATACGAGTATAACCCTGATATTTGGTTCCAGGTAAGAGATCTCGCCGTGGTTTCGGTAGACCTTTGAGATCTGTCATTTTACCGGCACGATATATTCTTTGCATCTGTCCCGAGGCGGCATCCGATACAAGTCGTGGCCAGACACCCTCCGCTTCTCCCACGACGACAGCGTCTGCATGCTCTAAGGCTTCGTGAGGCAATACAGTGGGGTGTATTCCTCCCATCACCACCTTCACAGCCTTCTGGCGATAGGTGTCAGCGATACGATAGGCTCTTAGCGCAAGTTCGGTCAAGACAGTGATGCCCACCAAATCCACATCTTGATTGATGTCATCAGGAGCAAAAGCTTCCTCGACAATTGTAATCGTGTGGCCAGGCGGGGTGAGCGCCGCCAGAAGAGGAAGATTTACCCTCTGTAGTTTGAAGGGGCTGGATATCGTGTCTTCACGTTGTTCATGGGGTGCGATAAGTTTTATTTTCATCATTCAGACTCGGGACCCTTGCCGACAGGTCTCGAAACGCCCCAGCCCTTATCCGGTGGTGTCGGTATCCTCTTCACCACGTAATTGCCGACGAATCCATGAAGAGAGCCGCTCATATAGTAACGCACTCTGTTGTCCTCGGCTGTCAAAGAGAAAATCGATCTGTCATAAAGACGAACCCGCAAAAAGATCGGTACACCCATTAGATCGAGGAGAGTCGCGAAATTGTTCAGATGGGAAACCCGGATGCCGGGGCGAATGCCGGCTAAGAGCCCCTTCTGGCCATATCGCTCATCCACCACGAGGAACTCGGGTACATCGACGATCACCTGTAGGAAGACTAACATGAAGGTGCCCGAGAACTTTACACAGCCGGCTACCGGGAGCACATGCAGCAGAGCCCGGTAATCGCTGAACTTGAAAATGAGATCGATGAGGACAGCGAGCGTCGCTGCATGCAAGGCGGCCATGGCATGGGGAGTGGGTGCTTGAGTGATGGCACGAAGGGGGCACATTGTAATCACTTGTCCTCTTCCCATTTGGTGGCGATGATGCCTAGGATGAAGACCACGGCCGCGAAAATACCTATGATCGCGGCGTCACGAAGCGCGGCCATGTTGTCTTCAAATACCATCGCTGCCCGGAGCCCTTCGTTCACGTAAAACAGCGGCAGTGTCTTGGCGAACTTCTGCAGAAACCCCGGCATCAGCTCGATAGGGAAGAAGCTCCCCGAGAGGAACATCATCGGTAAACTGACGGCGTTTGCCGCGGCAGCAGCGCTCTGAGCCTCCCTGGCGAAGCGGGTGAGTATCATCCCGATTCCGACGAACGCGAAGACATCAAGCAAAATGAACGCAAGGAGCCAGGCGTCTATATGCAGGCTGACATTAAACACGGCGTAGCTCACCAGCAGCATCGCAATCGTGCATATGACCGCGAGTATGAACTGGTACAGGATGTTCGACAGTATCCAGTCGGTACGGGTGATGGGGGTGGTGGACAACTTCCTGATGATGCCCTTCTGTCGCAGTTCCGTCTCCGAATCCACCGTGCTGAACAGGCTCAACGTCATCACCGCCATTGCGATGATGCCGGGGACGAAGAACTCGATGAACCGGTATTTCTTGGTGAGTATCGATTTCTCGGCCGACCTGATGACTGGCGACTTCCCGGACAGCCCCTGGTTTATATAGGCGAACACCGAGTTCAGGATTAGCATCTTCGTGGACACCGAACTAGAGCTGGGGTCGTATATGTACGTGATGGTAACGGATGCGTTGGGGTCGTCGAACTCGATACTCTGATTGAGGGATTTTTCATAGTCTTTGGGAATGATGAGGACAAGGTTCACCTTGTTGTCTCTGACATACTGCGTGGCGTTCATGGCGGGGTCGACGTTGGTTATCTTGAACTTCCCGTTGAGCTTTAGGGTCTTGACGAGATGCGCCGAGGAGTTGGTACGGTCGAGGTCCTGCACGCAAAGGTGGTATTCCACGTTGTCCTGGCTCATGAAGATCGTGCCGAACAGGAGTATCAGGATTATCGGGAACGCAATCGTGAAGAACATGGTGGTCTTCTCGCGGGAGAAGTTCAAGAGCTTCACGACGAGATTTGCACTGATGATGCGCGGGTTCATTTTGGCTCCATTTCGGGCGGATCCTCCCGGAGCGCCTCGCCGGTGAGCTTGAGGAAGACCTCTTCAAGGTTAGGCTTCCGAACGTCCAGGCCGAGGTACAGAGCCCCGGCATCCTTGATGGCGTTCAGTATCTCCTGGACATCGTACGTGTGCTCCACCCTGACCTTGATGTTTTTGTGGTTGTCAAGGACCGGCTCGAAGCCCATTTTCCGGACGATTTCAAAAACTTTTCCATCGACGGGCTTTAGCGTGAGGGCCAGGTAATTCGCGTTGCGTTCGATGAGTTCCCCGGGAGAGCCTATGACGATGACCTTCCCCTTCGAGATTATTGCGACCGTGTCTGCAAGAAGCTCCGCTTCTTCCATATAGTGTGTGGTGAGAAATACCGTCTTCCCCTTCTTCTTCAGGCCCAGCAGGACCTCCCATACCTCGTGCCTTGCGCGGGGGTCGAGCCCTGTCGTCGGCTCGTCGAGGAACACGACCTCGGGATCGTTCACGAGGGCAATCGCTATTCCGAGGCGCTGCTTCAAGCCCCCGGAGAGCTTTTTGTACTGCTCTTTGGTCTTGTCCTTGAGGTTCACGAGCTCTATCAACCGGTCGATATCGGTGTTCATGCAGCAGAAAAGCCGCGAGTAGTACTGGATGGTCTCCCTGACCGTTATCCTGTCGAACGAGCTGAACCCCTGCGGGAGGACGCCGATGCGGGGGACGATGTCGTGCTTCTTCTTCGTAACGTCCATTCCAAGAAGGGTCACTTTCCCAGATGTGGGCGTGCGGATCGTCTCGATGATCTCGACGGTAGTGGTTTTGCCGGCGCCGTTCGGGCCCAGGAAGGCGAACACCTCGCCTTTACTGACGGTGAACGATATGTCGTTGACCGCCAGTAAATCCCCGTAACGCTTCGTCAGTTTGTCGACTTCGATTGCGTATTCAGTTTCTTTGGTCATGAATCTCCATTTTGCCTCTATGGGGCAACGGCATTGAAAGTCGTTACGTCAGGCCTTCTTCGGGCGCTGAAGACGCTCGCCCCGCCTGAGTTCATTCGTCTGCGCGGCCGGGTCAGGGCGGCGAACAAGGATGTGCTCCCGTCGGCCCTGGGCCAGAACCCGAGGTGGCTGAGGACCTTATTGGTCACCGCTGGCTGCCCGACAAGAAGACGGTCAAACACCGGTTGGCGGTGTTTGAATAAAATAAAGGTCGGGATTAACGTCGCACCCAGATGCGCTTTGGTTTTCTCCGCGCCCTGGCCCGCCTGATAGAGAAGGATTTTTCGCTCCACGCAGCAGCGGATATTTTCAAGCCAGGACAAAACATAAAGGTTGTATTTGCGGCCGAGCTCGTAATCCATGCAGAAATATTTATCCACCATCGCTTCTTGTTTTACGACGAGAAGGTTGAAAGCGGCGAGTTCTTCCTGCACAAAATAGAGCGTGTATTCGGCGTCCGGGACTCTCTCACAGATTTTTTCAAAAAATAAACGGTTGTGCGCGCCAAACGCCATGGGGCCACGCGCCACTGTTTCCAGATAAAGCTTGAAGATCCTGTCCAGAAAAGGAGAAATATTGCGGCTTCGAATCACTCTGACTTCATGGGAGGCGCGCATTTTGCGGCGTAGGTCTTTTCTCGTGGCCTTTGAAAGGCGGGCTAAGAATTCCTCCAGGCTGTTAAAATTGATCGGCAGTTGGGCACAAGACTGACATTGCACCCGGTTGAATTTTTTGAATACGTCCCCGGGAAGTTTGCCGTAATGATTAAAGTTGTAAAGCGCCACGATGTCGCTTTTAAGTTCGGCCGCGAGCGTTTGCAAGGCGCCAAAGGCCATTTTGCATGCCGCCTCGAGGGTGCCCGCATCGATTTGAGGATCAATCCCGATTTCACTCCATTCCCCTACCAACAACCCCACGCTTAAAACACGGGGTTGAAAAACCGAGGGGATGAGACGGCCTGCCACTTTCAGCGATTTCTTGATCCATCCCTCCACAAAAGTGGACAAATCAAAACGGGTTTCAAACAACGGCAATAAGAGAATAGGAGCATCATCTTTTAACACCACGATGCTCCGCAGGTTAAAACCGTCAATACCCGATTCTTGCAACAGAGAAAGAAGGGGGGCGGTGATAGAAGGCTCCGGGAAAAGCCGTCCAAGTTCTGCCGCCGGCACTCCGTCTAACCGCGGCACACAATTGCAGGTAAGGTTATTCATGGCCTGTCGGTCTCCGATTCAAAAGGGCGATGGAAAGCCACATCTTCCTCTGAGGAAGCGAACGTACCCATAGGGACCGGCCGGCAGCTATGGGAAACCGCACCAGGGCCTTCCCTGATAAGCCCACCGGAAAGGTATACCCGCCGTCCCCCCCTACCGCCCCCCCTGTCGATGGATAGATGGTGATTTGCCGCGGATCCACGAGATGGAATGCACATCCCAGGGCCTTAACAACGGCTTCCTTGATAGACCAGAGCAGGGCTGATGCCTTTTCTAAATCTCCCCCCGCCAACCTCAAGGCATGTTGAAGCTCTTGTGGATGGAAGACCCGGTGAAAGGGGTATTCTCTTTGGAATTCATCGGTCCCTACCACATCGATGCCGATATCAGACTCATCTCCACAGAGAGCGGCCCAGACTTTTCCTCCACCCTCGCTGAAAGAGATGGCAGGACCCCGATATTCTCCCAACAGGAGATGGGGCCTGCCAAGCAGGCCGCATACCACCTGAATTGGGAAAGCAGCTCTGTTGGAGGATTGACAGCGTTTCCAAAGAGGACTTTCCATCGCCACAAGGTGATCCCACAGGGTGGAGATGAGGCGGTGCTTGTCCCCTGCCCCGTTCGTCCCACATCTTTTGAGGGTTTCGGTGGCACATGGCCCATATGGTAAAGATGCATAGAAGACAGATCCCCTTCGATGAACGAAACTCACGGCATGGACGGTTAATCCTTGGCAATCCTTTGCCACATCCACTCCCATCTTTCCCGATCTGCGTTCTTTCCGAGCCCTGAAGGCTCGGAAGGTGTGAAAAAATCAGAATGTTAAGAAAATAAGACCCTTCCCAGAAGGATGGAGCGGTTGGAGAAACTTTAGAGCGGTACCTCACACGGTTAAACCTCAGGGCCAGAAACGGATTCATTTCATAGTCTTACTGCCGAAGAAGTTAAACCATACCGTATTATGCCCGCGATTCTAAAGTCTCGGAAATCGTCCCATCCTTTTGGGTCAAAGTGACACGGGACCCAGTTTTTCAAACCTTCTCAGTCCAAAACCCAGTGCATCCGCAACCCATAAACCTGCATGATGGTGCGGCCTTGATCGTCAATCCCTCTGGCGTCCCAGGCGAGGCCTTCGTCGTCCTGCCCCCGCATGCGGGCCTCCAGCGTAATCTGTTCCCCGACCCGGCATTTTCGCAAAAACCTCATCTCCCCGATCTCCATGGGAATCATCGATCGCCGCTCCGATGGGTCCATTGCAACGATGTAGAAGTTAACCAACTGCAAAAGGGCCTCGAAAAGGTAGGGAGAGTATTGGTACCGTGAGTTCCGCAGATTTGCGAAATCACTTGTCTCCCGGTAGGTGGTTCCACCCCGTACCACCCCTGGACCTGCACCGTCAAGGAACTCCATCACGCGATACCTGCCTTCGAGGCCGCTGCGGTCTTTGTACCATTTAAGCACTTTTTTATGATCCATAGGCCTCGTCCGCAGTTCGTCCAGCCGGACAGGAAAATCCGGGAGCCCCTCCCCAAGATATCCTCCCCCGCCATCCCCGCCATCAAGGATCACTTGGCCCTTGCAGTGCGGTGCGAAGCGGTCGGTCAATCTCCCTGCGGGGGAGATCTCCTGCATTGCGAGAGAGACCTCGCACAATACCTCCCGAAGACCGGTGCCGGCCCGGCGGCAGGAGATCCTGGAAGGCCGCGGAACCCCAGGAGGACATTGGATCATGTCCATGAGCCGCACCTGGCGAACTCCTCGCACCTGCAGGTGGGGATACAGGATCCGGGCGGCTTCCATGAATGTCTCCAGAACCATGGCGGCTGAGACCAGAGGATGCTTGACGAACTTGAAAGGTCTGTGATCCGCGATCCAAAGATCCTTCTCCAGGGAGAAGGATCTGAAGGCCTCCAGTTCTTCCCGGCGGATGTCCAGGCAGGAGATTCCTTCTATCATGGGGAAGTCCTCGGGGCTGAAGGACACGGTGCCTCCATCCAGTTCTCCACTGGGCGAAGGACGGGTTGTATCATTGAGTAGTGACGTCCTCACGGATGGCAGTCTCCTCATGAACATCACCCAATCGTCGTCGGCCGGGGCTACAAAGAGCTCCCGGCAGAAAAGCCCTGCAAGCTCATTTACATGGATGTACGCCACGCCCTTCCGCTCCATCATTTCCCGGATCTCCGGATCCTCGGCCATGCCCGCCCCCTCGACAGGGGGAAGCATCAAAGCCTTGAATCGGATGGCGCCGTTTTTCCGGCGGAGGGTTCTGAGTAACGCAGACATCATCCGGTTGGCTGCGGCGTAGTTGGCCTGGCCAGGATTCCCCTGGATCGCGGCCGCCGAGGAGAGGCCCACGAAAAACCTCAAACCGGCCCCCTCCGCAGCCGAGAATAGATTCCAAGCCCCGAGGAATTTGACGTCCGTGACCATGGAGAAATCATCCGGGGTCATTTGGCTTAAGGGACCGTCCCTGAGGACTCCGGCGCCGTGAATGATCCCGTCGATCTTGCCATAACGGCTTGCCACCTCGCCCATGATCGCGCGGACCGCCTCGGGGTCAGTCACATCGCATGTATGGTACGTTGCCTCGATCCCTGAGGAGTGTAAATCCGCCAGGGTCCGGGCGATCTCCGATGCCCTGTGGTCGAAAGTGAACCCCTTTAGAGACCTTTGGCCTCCAACGGTTTGTGCTGATGGTGGCATTAGACCACCGTCAGCAATTATATCCACCCCACCGACTTTTCTGTCAGTGGCTTTCTCTGACGGGGTAAACGCCTCAGAAGACGAATGTTCGGGGTGCGGCTTTGCGGAATTGATGCCTGGATCGAGAGGGGTCCTCCCCAGAAAGACCAGGCGGGGCGTGAAAGGCACAAGGCAGCGGGCCAGGTGGGCGCTGATCCCAGTTGCGCCCCCAGACATGACGACAACGTTTCCAGGGCTCAGATTCAGACTTGACGAATCCCCGAAGACCGACGGGGCTAAGTGCCCCTCCGAAGTGAAGACTCTTCCATCACGATGAATGATCTCCACCACGGTGCATCCTCTGTCCAGAGCACCGCGCAGCGCAACGCGAAGGTCGGTATCCCTGTCGATTTCCAATGTGCGAAACTGGACCGATGGGTGTTCCTGCGCTGCGCTCAGAAAAAGTCCGAGCATCCCTTCCGCCAGCAGCCGACCGAGAGTTTCGCTATCCTCTCTGGAATGGATCAGCACCACGAATTTCTTAGAGGGTGATTGAAGAAATGCCTTCAGGAGGAGAAAGAGTCCCCTAAGAAGCCGCGAAACATCCGCCATGCTTCTTAACTTTCCCGACCCGCCTTGACAGAGGGTGATGACCATCCCAGAAAGGGGCGACAGGCCCGCTATTCTATCTACAACCCTGGAGGCCCCTTCATCGGTTCGAATGTCGTGGCCCTCTTCGCCAGGACCGAAGTTCCCTTGCATGAATAGCATTGGAAACGTGTCAACCCCGTGATCCAGTCGGAGGATGTCCCCTGCACTTCTGGCAATCCCGTCATCCCCGTCAGGTGAGAGAAGGAGGACTGATTCGCCTGGGCTTAATTCCATGGGAATAGAGGCCGCCAACTTTACAGTGGCCTGGTTGAATACGAGCCGCTTTAAACTCGCCCCATCCTCTGAGAGCTTCAGGGTGTCATCCCGCACTGGGTCGGGGTCAACAGCCTTGGTGGCCGGCTGTAGGCTGGTACCTCCCTGCCTGGCGATTATCTTGGAGATCCTCTGGGCGATGTCCTTCACGGTGCGGACATTTATAAAATCCTCCAATTCGATAGTGATCCCGAATTGGCGTTCCGCAGTATCCATGATGATGGGGAGGCGGCTGGATCGGATGGAGAGGTCCCTTCTGAGATCCATATCGGGTTGGATCTCGTCCCTATTGAATCCTGTAGCATCCATGATGATTCGAATAAGCCTCTCCATAAGATCTTGGCCCTCAGGCGCCACCAAGGGCAGATGAGGCGCCTGTCCGAGAATGGCAGGGGTGGAATCGAGAGGCGGGGATGCCGGTTTCCCGGGAGAGACCTGCTTCTGGCCCTCGGGAGGCCCAGAACCCACAAGCATGGATTTGATAACGGATGATAGATCGCCTTCTTGGAATGTTGGGTCAAGCTCTTGGCGGATGGCTTCCAGGATGTTGGGCTTAAGGAAGCGGCCGAAGGTCTCTATCACGAATCGGTTGATTTCCCTTTGAATGATCCTCTCCACCGGGTTGGAGCCTACAAGCCCAAGTTCCGACGGCCGTAACGCGGGTGCTGGAGTGATTCGGTGAGATTCGGGAGTTCTTCTAAATACAGAGAGGGAAACAAACCTCGGTTCTCCTTCAACCTTCAGATGACCTTGAACGAAGAGCTGAGCAAGAGCGGTCTTGTAGGTCAAGCCCTCTGCGGAAGGAAGGCACGTCTGGATACATGCCGATTCAGGAAGCGTGTCTGCGATGAGATTGCTTAATGTTTCGGCGGGGCCCACCTCCACGAAGAGCCGGACTCCGTAGTCATTCCAAAGGGTCTGGACATTATTCATCCAATGGACGGTAGATTCCAGGTGAGCCATTAGGATTCGCCTGATCTCATCGGGATTTGATGGATACGGTGCCATGGTCGTGTTGGAGATGACGGGAATCTGCGGGGAATGAAATGGAATGGAGGCAATGTACGCCTCGAGCTCATCATGGATGACCTTCATGATAGGGGAGTGGAAGGCCATGCTGACGCGCAAGAGGGTGGCCCGGTGGCCCATTTCCTTCAATCTTTTGCACAGATCCTTGACCGCCTCGGTGTTGCCGCTCAGGACGATCTGGTTCGGTGAATTGATATTGCCAATGTGGACATCGTCCCGTCCCTGGATTATCTCTTTCAGCAGATTCAGGGGGGCGTCCACGGCCGCCATGACGCCGGGGTCCACGTGCATGCCCGCGGCCTTGTCCATGCAGAGGGCCCGCTTGTTCACGATTCGAAACCCGTCCTCCGGGGAATAGACACCGGCCAGGCACAAGGCGATCAGCTCGCCCAAACTATGGCCGGCCATGGCCACAGGGTGGATACCAAGGGTCGTGAGGTATCGAGCCATGGCGTGTTCCATGGCGAACATGGCAGGTTGCTGCCACCGGGTCTTCTGAAGGTTCTCCTCTCGATCGTGGAACAATAAGTGAAGGAGGTCGAAGTCCGCTGCAGCTGCAGCCCGATCCATCCACTCCTTGATGACGGGAAAGGACTCGTAGAGATCCCGCCCCATTCCTCCATACTGTGACCCCTGTCCGGGAAATATAAAGGCGAGCGGTAGGGCTGGCAGATCCTCACGGCTCATGAAAATCCCCTGCTGCGCCAGTGACTTCAGCGCCTTGGGTGAGGCGATTCCGGCTTCGGCAAGGGAGGCCGACCTCTTGATGACCGTGAGCGCCTCCTCTTCGGATTGCGCCACAACGGCCATCCGGCAGTTACGGCCGTCGATCTCAGTCCGGAAGAAAGAGACGCCCTGGAGCGTGGGAGGACCACCCCCCTTCTCTCTATCGAGACCGGGTTCTCTGCCCGGTGAGACCAGGATGGTATCCGCCTCATCCATGGCCTGCTCCACCTGCACAACGTAGTTGGAACCTCCGAACCCGAAGGCGTTGACCTGAAGCCTTCTTGGCTCGCCGGCCCCGCACTTCCAGTCAAGCGGCTCCCGGGCGATGAGGAGACCCGATCTTTCCAAGTCGATTTCCGGGTCTGGATGCATATAATTGAGGGTGGGAGGAAAAACCCCCGCCTTCATGGCCGTGACTCCTCGAATGAGGTTGTTCATGCCCGAGGCGCCCAGTGTGTGTCCGATCTGGGATTTGAATGAGGTGATCACGGTGCGCTTGGAGGAATTGAAAAAGGCCTTCAGGGCACGGACCTCCTCCACGTCTCCTTGCCGAGTGCTCGTGGCATGGCATTCCACCAGGTCCACTGCATCGGGCCCATAGGGTATCCCTCGGAAAGAGGCGCGGATGGCCATCTGTTGGGTGACATTGGAGGACTCCACCATGCCCAGATGGTTGTTGCTCGCTCCCATGCCGGTCACGAAGGCGTGGACAAGGGCCCCTCTTGCGCGGGCCAGGCTTTCCCGCTCGATGACGATCATTCCCCCGCCTTCGCCGAGGACCATCCCGTCTCTTTCAGCATCGAAGGGGCGAGAGGTCTCGTGAGCGGGTCTTTCCTGTCCGGACAGCCCATAAAGTGCGCCCAGAGCGGAGAATTCCAGAAAATGCAAGTGGGTGAGATTCTCCTCGCCCCCTCCGACGATGGCTGCATCGATGATGCCGCTCCGGATCATCTGGATGGCGCTGTGAAGTGCGACCAGTGAGGTCGCGCAGGCTGCGGAGACAGAATAGCTGGGCCCCATGAACCCATACCGGTTGCAGATGAAGCCGGCCGCAGCGCAGTTGAGTCTGCCCAGGAGTGTGGTGTCGTCCGGGGCCATGCGTCCGGACTTCACCTCTCGTTCGATGGCGCTCTCCTGATCCGGCGTGAGGTGAACGGCCCTTTTGATAGCGCCAAGGATATCATGAACGTACTCTCTGATGTTCATATCGGTGAGGGTTCCCGCCGCCTCACCCGAGTTTTGGGAGATGAGGACTCCGATTCGTTCGCGCGGGATGTCTGACTCCAGGATGCCGGATGCCCGGATGGCCCTGTCCGCCAGCCACATGGTGATCCTTGTGGCCTCGGTCATGGTCCGGAAATCATGGGGGGGGATCCCGAGTTCACTGCGGGAGATATGGAAGTCTAGGAAGGCGCCCACCTTGCAGTAGGTCTTGTCCGGAACGTACGGCCGGGGATCATAAAAAAGCGCGTGATCCCACCGCGAAGGCGGAACCAATGTAATCCCGCTCTTCATGGCCAAGCTTTCAGCCCATACTTCCTCCGGACTCTTCCCCAGGGCATTGAGTATGCTCATCCCGGTGATGGCAACCCTTTCACGATCGTCTCTATGGGGGGCGACTCGCTTCAGTCCATGGCCAACTCCGGAGGATGGAGTTTCCATGGATAGCGACGCGTTGGGTGGAGGTTCGGGGATTTTCTCGATCGACCCCACAACGGGCTGATGCAGCAAAAGAGGGCCTTCGGCTAGCTCGCGGTGAAAGGACTGCAGCTTCTGGACCTCACGGATGAGGCCAGCACAGGCCCCGCTCATGAATTGCCCGAGTTCCAGACAGGCCCGCTCATCCAGAGGCGCTCCGTCCGGCCTGTCCATGCCTCGGGCCGCAGCGAAGAGGCTCCCCGCGGTCATCTCCTCCATTCTCGTCCGGAAGGAGGGCTCGTCTTGGTGGCCTGCTGCAAACTCCCTCTCCAGGGATAAAATAGCTTCCACTCTCGGGGTCCTCAAGGACCGCACCCGAAGTCCGGTGTCCTGGCCTGAAACGACTGTTCCCCCCGGAGGCGATTTCAGAATCATCCGCTGATAGAGCGCCGTCAAGGCGCCTGTTTCAGCGATCTCCTGGGTGGCCAGATAGGCGGTGCCCATCTGGATGGCGTCCGCGCCGAGCATGGCGGCCATGAATGCGGTCTCCCGATTGAAGATTCCCCCTGCAAGGATCACGCGACAGTTTTGGAACAGGGATGGCTTGCGCCGTTTGAGATCCAACACCCTTTGAGCAAGGGTGAATGTGCTATGTTGCCCCACATGGCCGCCGGCCTCATACCCCTCGCAGACCACGTATCGAACTCCCGCTTCAAGGGCGAGCCTCAACAGGGCCTCATCAGGAGCGATATACATGACCTCTATGCCACGTTCTATCAATTCTCTTAAGGGGGAGAGATCGCCTCCTGCGATCACTACAAAACGGGGTCTGTGTTTCTTTATCCAGGCCAGATGCGTCTCCCTGAAAGGGTTCTCTGCCAAAGAGACGACATTCACTGCATAAGGGCGCCCTCTCATGATCTCCGGCAGGCGTCCCAGCCTCCGGTCAAGGGCCTCCGCGTCCATCAGGCCAAGTGCGATGGTGGGCAATCCACCGGCATCGGCAACTCTTGAGGCAAACTCCGGGACATCTGTGATCCAGGACATGGCCCCCTGGATAAAGGGATATTTGGTTCCCATCTCTCTGGCTACAGGGCCGTCTAAAAAGCAATCCTTTTTCGCCTCAGCCAGGTGGCATAAGTTTCGAATCTCCTCCATGAAGGCCTTCACGGCCTCCTCGGTTCCGGCCCCAAAACGCTCAACGAACGACCAAGCAAAGGCAGCCTCCACACCCAGAGGGATGACCTCACCCTGGCTGAAATGGCTCTCCAGAGGGTGGAGGGCCCTTGCATGTGCTTGGCTTACGAAGGAACGGCGGCTTTCCTCCGTGATCTCTGCTCCGCACAGCGAGTCCTCGAACGTCTTGATCTCCTTGAACGCAAGAGAGTTTCCCTTGTTGAAAAGGCGATAGGGAACCTGCAGGTCCAGGCCAAGCAGATCGGTAGAGTCCAGGCGGAGGTTGGAGAGCCGCTGGCGTTGGAGATCATCAATGGCAACCAGGTCTGTCAACCAATGGACGCTCTCGAAGACGATCCCCGCCGCCCCTGTGGACAGGAATGCGGCTGCCGCCTCAGGGGTGAAGACGCCTCCCCAGATGAGGATGTCCAGAGACTTCGATGGGGTGCGCAGCATTTCCTTGACCGCTGAATAGAGGACCAGAGTCGTCTCACCGCTCACGAATCCGGAGGCCTCGCATCCTTTCAGGACAATGCGCCCGATTCCCGAGCTATCCTTCACAATCGTTGCCAGGAAATCCAGGTCCCCGGTGATGGGAAAGCAACGGTGGTTTTCCGACAATTCCCTCAATCTCTGCAGAAAGGTAGAAGGATCTCCTTGAAAAAACTTTGGGTGGCATTCTACCCAGATGTCGTGGGCCCCTGTTTCCTTCAGTAACCGCCCCAAAGATGGATCCATCAAGGTAGGGACAGAAATCTTGATATCCCTAACGTGGCCAGCAGGGTCAGCCTTTCGTAAGAAGGAACGCAGCCCTTCCACCCCCATCATGGAAAAATCGAAGATGGCTCTGCTCCCTGTTCGATGAGCCATTTGAATCACCGATGGGATGATCTCCTCAGGCCGCCAGACGAAAGCGATGATAGGAACCCGATGCTCAGCCACTATGTCAGACCTCTTCTTCAACGCCATACGTTCATCTTTTAATGACAATTCGCCAGTTGGATCCATCCCACCCGATACGGCCAAGTATCAGCCCGATCGTCACCGCTTCAAAGCCAGGTACCACTCCGTGACATCACTCCCGATTCCTAACCGGGCAAGCTGGCACAGATCCGTTTCGAGAACATCGGGCGTGCTGTACTCCAGTATGCGGTATTGGGGATCCGTCCAAACACGCCGCGTCCGACCCAAAACCTTCGTTTCCGGCGGCCAGGTGAGGCGAATGCGGTGGATCAGGTTGATGCCCGCGAGCACCGCTGTTTCTATCACCATATCGGTGCAGTTGTTGCTCCTCACGCCGAACTGGTCGTACTTCCGGTGCATCACGTATTCATAGATCAATTGATACCGTCGCCGGGTAATCGGCATTCGCCAGACAAACGAGGGCGGGCGATTGGGCTTGCCGATCTGGAATTGGCCATCGGACATCGTCTGCCAAAAATAACCAATAGGATTGGGATCCCTATGCCGAACCCTCTGAAGCACGCCCACATGGTAACGCGGCTTCGCTTGCCCGAGGTCGCCGGTGTGGCCGAATTCCAGACGATCCTGGGGACTTTCCAGGATGAGCCAACTATGCCCCCACGGACGCTGCCAAATTGAGAAGAGAAACGACGTCGTACTGCTGTAGTCCCAATTGGCAGCTTCGTTCAGGATATAGAGGTAATATCCCTCGTCCCCCACGGGCGTTCCGGTGGCGGGATCCAAGTCGGCATCGGGGGCAAAACGGCACACAATCTCGATGGGCTGGGCACTCCAGCCATCGGGTTGCGTCGGAGCGCAGAGCCTGGGCGTTCGATGGGCGCATCCGGCCGCAACCCCCGCCAGCCATCTCATCACCACGAGGAGACGCGCTCGATATCCTCGTTCGGTCGCTTTGCTATTCATTCGGTAGTTCCCATTTTACCCGTGACCCACGGCCAACGTCAACTAATCACTAACGCCTGAACCATCCGACTCCCAGCGGGTTCGTTCGTGATATCCCCCTTTGGCCGTCGTCGCCAGAACGGTCGGCTATCAAAGCCCTGTTTCTGACAATCGAAATCACTCCTCTCAAGCAGAATGTCGGTAGTCTGCCGGATCGAACAGGGCCTACGGATGAGTCTGCTTAATCTCCGTGCCGTCGAATCCCGGACGCATTCGGGTAATCCGGGAGCAAATTATAAGGACTTTCTGAATATGCGATATTTCTTGTATTTTTTTGCGCCGGCTTCCTCTATCAACGAGTTGATTGACTCGTTGTCCTCCAGGGTCCAGCCCATCTCCAGATGCTGATATTTCTTTTGTTTCCTCGCGATCTCATAGATGTGGTGGAAGGCTAACATGGGGAGTCCCAGTTGTCGGTACTTCTCCTTGATCCCAAACATCAATAACCGCAATCCGTTGATCTCCCGCCGATACATGAGGAACTTCAGCAAACCCATCAGACCAATCCGCCCGTTGAGACGCTTAAGCAATGGGTTAATGTCAGGAAAGATCACGCAGAACGCTGCAGGTTCATCTTCATAATAGATGAAAAAAACTAAGTCCGGATCCAAGAATTTCATCACGTTCTTTTGAATGTCCCGCATCTCATTATCGCTCAGGGGGACGAAACCCCAGTTACTGGACCAGGATGCATTGTATATCTCCTTGACCAGAGCAAACTCCGAGTCCGCATCCTTTGGACGAGAGGGCCTGATGTGGATACCTCTTTTTTGGGTGATCCGTTCAGCAATACGATCCATCCACTCGGGAAGCCGGTAAGCGCCATCGATCAAAAAGGCCGCCAGGTCCTTTTCTTTGGTGAAACCGCACGATTCTACCAACCCTGGGTAGTACGGCGGGTTGTAAGCCATCATCAAGGCAGGCGGATAATTGAATCCCTCAATGAGCAACCCCACCTCGTAATTGGTAGACGGGTTGAGCGGGCCTCTCATGAAGGTCATCCCCTTGTGGTGAACCCACGTCTCCACTGAAGAGAAGAGGGCCGCCGCGGCCTCCGGATCGTCAGCGCATTCGAAAAATCCCCAAATACCCATCTTTTCGCCGTGGAACTGGTTATAATGGCGATCTATGATGCCTGCAATCCTTCCCACCGTCTCCGAACCGCGTCGGGCCAGAAAGACGATGCGCTCGGAAAACTCCCAGAAAGGATGTCTGCGGGGGTCCAGCATCCGGCGAACCTCCTTCTTAAGAGGGGGGACCCAGTTGGGATACTCAGCATAGATCTTCCATGGCAGGTTGATGAAGTCCTTTAATTCCGATCCTCCTTCTACAGTAATGATCTCCATGCGTGCCATGATTGTTCCCTTCGAGAGGTTATTACCGAAACATTATAAATACGGCAGCTGCAGTCTGCTGTATGATCTTATTAGCATTTTTTGCCAGGATTGCCAATGCCTTCTCGATCTATTGCTGGTTCGAAAGATCCAAAGGGACATTTATTCGTATGATGACCAGAATCATAGAAATAGTAATTGCAAACGGGTTGCCAACAACCGTAAAAAAACCCGAAGTTTGGAATCATTCTTTAATAACGGTGGATTAGATTAATAGGAGAGAACAGTAGAGAAGTATGAAACTATTTGTTTTGCCTCAATATTTGGTGGAACCTCAATATATTGAGGGATATGTTGAGGAGAGCCAGACAGCTTAACAAACTGCTAGTATCAGAAAATGAGAACAGCATAAACAATTAAGAGGGTCCAGAAGACGATACTCCCAAATTTGGGGGTCACCTTATCCGCAAGTTCGACGACTTACACTGTTTGGTTAATGACGAAGATGATGAAAAAAAGGAGAATGAAGATACTCGCAAGAAAGGCAACTTTTTGATGGTCTTATTCATCTTTACCCCTAAACTAGCACTAACCTGTTTTTCAGATCTCAAACGGTCCGGGCTTGGTCACCTTTCAAAAAAAATTCTAATAGCAAAATAATTCTAAGTCAATAAAAACAAACCTGCAGTATTATAAAATAATTTTTCAGGTAATCCCTCAGTTACGGGGTCCGATTGCTGCCGTAGCATCTAACTCAGCCCTTCAGGACTGATGAATCAGGGCTGAAGCCCTGAGTTACACCATTGACCGGAAGGTTTATGTTCAGAAACTGAGGGATTATTCTCCTATCATAAATTCTTCTTGATTATCTAAAAACGTTTAGTAGAATATGTAATAAGGAAATGTCTATGAAGGGTAACCTTTAACCTAAGGGGGTGGTCATGTGATTAGAAAAATAATTCAGATTTATAAAAATAAACTAAGGCCCCGTCTGAAGAAGATTCTTACTGGATTCATCATCTTCTTTGTCGTCTTTACTCTTGTCGGATTTTTTGTTTTACCTCCGATCTTAAAATCGATATTGATAAAGCAACTTTCTCAGAACCTTCATCGCGAAGTGACAATCAACCAGATCAAGGTCAATCCTTACACCCTTTCTATAACGGCGAGAGGCCTTCTGGTGAAAAACCGGGGTAGCTCAGAAACTTTTGTATCTTGTGAGGAAATATATTTGAATTTCCAGAGCTTTTCAGCCCTTAGATTGGCCGTTATTTTCAGTGAAATAAGGTTAAAGCAACCCTTCATAAAAATTACTCTCAATCAAGACATGTCCTATAATTTTTCTGATTTATTGGAAAAGAAGGAGTCGATACCGGCAGAGAAAGGAAAGCCCAAACCTTTAAGATTTTCTCTGAATAATATAAGAATAGAAAACGGGAGTATCGATTTTTTGGATGGGCCCAAGCAGACAAAGCACACTGTCAGAGAATTGACCATTGGCATCCCTTTTCTATCGAATATCCCTTCCAATGTCGAAAGATACGTTCAACCCTATTTTTCAGCCAAAATTAATGGCACTCCCTATACTCTCCAGGGGAAAACAAAACCTTTTGCAGATTCCCTTGAAACCTCTCTTGACATTAATATCAATAATCTCGATATCCCTTATTACCTTGCTTATGTTCCCGTGAAAATGAATTTCAAGATTATTTCAGCATACCTCGACACACAGACAAAGATTTCTTTTATCGAAACTAAGGATAAAAAATCAACTCTCACTGTCACGGGAAATGTTTCTTTAAAAAAAATAGCGGTGGATGATGGGCAGAAAAAACCCTTATTAAGACTTCCCCTGTTTGATATCTCCATTGCTCCGTCAGAGCCACTCTCTAAGATCATTCATTTAGCGAAGATCTCTATTCAGTCGCCCGAATTAGAAATTCGGCGTGATGAAAAAGGGACGCTCAATGTCTTATCCCTTTTGCCAGAAAAGAAAGAGACGAAACCTGCTCCTAAAAAGGAAGGGGATTCAGCACCTTTATCTTTAAATATCGATGAGGTTCAATTGACCGGTGGGAAAATCTCCTTTTCTGATCTCTCCAGAAGTAAACCCTTTAAAACGATTTTAGATCCGATAGAGCTGAAGGTTGACCATTTCAGCAATGGCAAGGATAAGAAATCAGCCTATACTTTGTCTCTTAAAACAGAAGCCAAAGAGGATATCAAGCTTGAGGGTGAATTTTCCATGGAACCTCTTTTGGCAGAAGGGGCCTTAGAACTTAAGTCTGTCCCGTTAAAGAAATATGCGCCATACTATCGAGATAATGTTTTATTTGACATCGAGGACGGTCGCCTCGACCTTTCCACCCGCTACAAATATGCCAAAGGCGAAAAGGAACCAGAAGTCTTGCTTTCAGGGATCTCCCTCTCCCTCAATGCTCTTCGTCTTAAAAAAGCAGAAGAGAATGAAGACTTTCTAAAAATTCCAAACTTCTCGATCAAAGAAACTGAACTGGATCTTACTAAAAAGGAACTTAAGATTGGAGGTTTTTCCACACAGAAAGGAAACCTTCTTATCAAACGTCTAAAGAATGGGGATATGAATGTCCTTAAGCTGGTCGCCCCTCCATCGGTTCCCAAAGAAACAATTACCGAGGAACGATCCCAGGAAGACAAAAGCAAACCTCCTGAAAAACCATGGCTTGTATCACTCAGAAACATGTCTGTTGATAATTATACGATTCGAGTAGAGGACCAAACACCTTCCGAACCTGTCACCATCACAGCACGAAACCTGAAGCTAAGAGGAGATAATATCTCGACGGCTAAAAATAATAAGGGGAGACTAAATCTGTCTCTCCTTTTGAATGAAAAAGGATCGATTTCCATAACAGGAACCATTGGCATAGATCCCATGATCGCAGATTTGAAAACGGAACTGAAAGGTATTGAGATTGCTCCTCTCCAACCCTATTTTACGGACAAGGTAAAGATTACAGTGACGGGAGGAGCGATTTCCACGGCAGGCAACCTTTCCTTCACTTCTACCGAAAAGAAGGAAATAAAGGCCAACTTTAAAGGGGAGGCCTCTTTAACCAATTTTTCTTCAAATGATAAAATAAATGGAGAGGAGCTTCTGAAATTGGAATCTCTCTCATTCAGTGATCTAAATGTAGGATACACACCTCTCTCGATTGACATCAAAGGGGTCTCTTTAACCAATTTCTATGCTCGTGTCTTGGTCAACTCTGAAGGGAAAATCAATCTTCAGGAGATCATGAAAACGGAGGAAACGAAGGCAGGAGCCCCCCCAACCTCTCCTTCTCAGCAGGAGAAAACAATCTCCTCTCCAAAGGAAAAAGAGACCTCAAAGAATATCAAGATTGGTGAAATTACTCTTCAGGGAGGGAAGATAGACGTTTCAGACAAATCGCTCAAACCAGAATTTTCAATGAGCCTGACAGAGATGGGAGGAAGAGTGTCCGGGCTTTCGGCTGAGGAGAATACGACGGCGGATGTTGATATTCGCGCAAAACTTAATGATTATGCCCCCCTTGAGATTACTGGCAAAATTAATCCTCTGAGAGAGGACCTCTTTGTGGATATAAAGGCCAGAATAAAAGATTTCGATCTTAGTCCTGCAACACCCTATTCTGGGAAATTTGCCGGCTATACCATTGAGAAGGGTAAACTCTCCTTCGATTTAAAATATCTCATCGTTAAGAGAAAGCTTGATTCGCAGAATAATATCTTCATCGATCAGTTCACCTTCGGGGATAAGGTTGAAAGCCCTCAGGCAACCAAGTTACCCGTTAAGCTGGCCATTGCCCTTCTGAAGGACAGAAAGGGAGAGATTAAATTGGACCTTCCTGTTACGGGAAGTCTGGACGACCCGAAATTCAGCGTGTGGGGAGTTATTCTGAAGATACTCATCAACCTGATCTCGAAAGCAGCCACTTCACCTTTTTCACTTCTTGGAGCTGTGTTCGGCGGTGGAGAAGAACTGAGTTACGTAGAGTTTGATTACGGAAGCACAATCATATTAGAAGCGAATGTAAAAAAACTCGATACTATCGTAAAGGCTCTCCATGATCGACCTTCCCTCAAAATGGATATTGAGGGCCATGTGGATATGGAGAAAGATAAGGATGGATTGATACGGTATCTATTCGATAAGAAAATAAAGGTCCAGAAATTAAATGAAATGGTTAAAAAAGGACAGCCTGCCGTTCCAGTGGACGACATTAAAATTGAGCCAAAGGAATATGAAAAATACCTGAAAATGGCTTACAAAGAGGAGAAATTCCCCAAGCCCAAAAACGTGATCGGCATGGCAAAAGACCTCCCTGCCCCAGAAATGGAAAAATTGATGGTCACTCATATCGAGGTTAAGGAAAGCGACCTGCGGACCCTTGCCTCTCAACGATCTATGAAGGTAAAAGATGCCATCCTAAAATCCGGGCAGGTTGAACCAGAGAGAGTATTTATCCTTGAACCTAAATCTCTTGCCCCTGAAAAGAAGGAAAAGGTCAAAGATAGCCGTGTTGATTTTAAACTTAAATAAAAATCTCATTTCAAAAGGGGGAGCCAGCGATGTTAAAAGAATTTAAGGAATTTGCTATCAAAGGGAATGTCATTGACATGGCCGTCGGAATCATTATTGGAGCTGCCTTCGGCACCATAGTGAATTCACTTGTTCAAGATGTGATCATGCCACCTATTGGTCTGCTTCTCGGAAATGTCGATTTTACCAATATCTTTGCTGTCCTCAAAGAAGGCAAGGTGGCCGGGCCTTATGCCTCGGTCGCCGCTGCGAAATCAGCAGGGGCAGTGACCATCAACTTTGGTGTGTTCGTGAACACCCTCATCAGCTTTATCCTTATTGCCTTTGCTGTATTTCTTCTTGTGCGAACCATTAATAAAATGAGACGTGAAGAAGAAGCTCCACCTGCTGCCCCAATAACAAAAGATTGTATTTACTGTTTATCTAAGATCCCCGTTAAGGCAACACGGTGTCCAAACTGCACCTCTGAGCTAAAAGTGAGTTGAAGAGTATTGTACCACTACCTCACCCTTTTTATTTCGACTTTTTGGCAAATCCAAAAAGAAAGAGGAAGTTATGATGATATCACGGATCACCAATTTCTTTAAAACAGGCATCTGGGAAATCCGATTAAAAGATCTTTCACCCCTAGAAACCTTTTTCATTAAATACCTACGCATTATTCTTTTGGCATCAAGAGGATTTATTAGAGATAATTGTCAGAAGACCGCATCGGTTTTGACCTATTATTCTTTGCTTAATATTGTTCCTGTGGTTGCCGTAGCCTTTGCGATTGCCAAAGGTTTCGGCCTTGAAAAACTCATCGAAAAACAAATTCTCCAAATGGCAGATAAAGCCAATTGGCAGGCCGATATAACCAATCAGATTATTACTTTTTCTCATAGGCTCCTTGAACAGGCAAAGGGTGGTTTAATTGCTGGCATCGGCGTGGCATTGCTGTTCTGGACGGTGATATCGATCTTAGGGAAAATTGAAGAATCGTTAAATGACATCTGGGAAGTGGGGAAATCAAGGACACTCATCAGAAAATTTAGCGATTATATTGCCATGATGGTCTTCGCCCCTGTTCTCCTTATCATATCCAGCAGTGCGACCGTTCTCGTGGCAAGTCAAGTGAAAGTCATCGTTAACAAAATCGCACTGTTGGGAGTTTTTAGCAAGGTTATTTTTCTTCTGTTGAATCTGCTCCCCTATGTATCCATTTGGGTTCTCTTAACGATGCTCTACCTGGTCATGCCAAACGTTAGAATTCCGCTTAGGTCAGCCATTTTGGGAGGTATCACTGCAGGGACGATTACCCAGATCGTTCAATGGATATATATCAGATTCCAGATCGGGGCAGCGAGTTATGGTGCCATTTACGGGAGTTTCGCGGCCCTGCCCCTTTTGTTAGCCATGCTTCAAATGAGTTGGATGATCGTTCTTCTCGGTGCAGAAATCGCTTATGCCAATGAGCATTATGAAACGTTTGGCTTTCATCCAGACTATTCCAAGATGAGTGTTTCATCGAAAAAACTTCTCATGCTTAGGATCTTCCATTTTCTCACCAAGAAGTTTTCTCTGGGAGAAAAGCCCTCAAGTGTCACCCAGATTGCCCATACCTTGGAGATTCCGGTTCGCCTGGTACGGCAATTTCTTCAAGAATTAAGCGATGTGGGTCTGGTGGTGGAGACGGCAAAAGGAATCAAGGGCGAAGTCGCCTTTCAACCAGGACGGACGATTGAAAACATTACAGTCAAATTCGCTCTCGATGAGTATGAGAAATATGGGATCACAAAGATCCCTGATTATCAATCTGATGAAGCAGAGAAAATTTCCAAGTATCTGAAAGATATTTCGGAAACCATCGAGAAATCACCTGCAAACGTCCGCTTAAAAGAGATCTGAGAGGGTTTTGTTTCATTGACAAATGCGTCAGAAATCCCTTATAAAAAGAATAGATGCCAAAAATTCTTGTTACAGGTGGGGCTGGATACATCGGAAGTCATGTAGTGAGGGAACTTCTCCGGCGAGGCCACAATCCTATCGTTTTTGATAATCTTCAAACCGGTCATCGAAAAGCCACAAAAAATGCGCACTTCATAGAAGGAAACCTATCTGATCAAAAAAAACTTAAAGAGACTTTTCAATCCTACCCAATTGATGCTGTAATGCATTTTGCAGCAGATTGCTTGGTTGGAGAATCCGTTCAGAATCCAGTAAAATATTTCAACAATAATGTGAAAAATAGCCTAAAGCTAATTGAAATTATAGAAGAATTTGAAGTAAAGAAAATTGTATTTTCTTCCTCTGCTGCGGTCTATGGAGAGCCTGGAAAAATCCCTATTTCCGAGGAATATCCCTGTGCTCCGACGAATCCATATGGTGAAACAAAATGGATCTTTGAAAAAGTCCTCCAGGCCTTTCATGATGCTGGAAAATTAAACTATATCTCTCTCAGGTACTTCAATGCAGCAGGAGCTGATCCAGAGGGTGAACTTGGAGAGGATCACTCTCCGGAAACCCATTTAATCCCCTTAGTGATCAAAGCAGCTTTGGATGGAACTTCTGTTCCTGTTTACGGTACCGACTATAATACGCCCGATGGAACTTGCATCCGTGACTATATCCACGTCATTGATCTTGCCCATGCACATATTTTAGCCCTCCAGAAATTAGATCAAGGAAATATTTCTGGAATTTATAATCTTGGAAATGGTAATGGATATTCGGTGAGAGAAATGATTGAAACGGTAAAAAAAGTAACCAAGAGAAAAGTAACTGCTGCCGATTCACCAAGGAGGCCAGGGGACCCTGCCCGGCTGGTAGCCAGTTCAGAAAAGATTAGGGAAGAGCTGGGATGGATTCCCAAATATTCCGATCTGGAAACGATCGTTGAAACCGCCTATCAATGGCACAGAAAACATCCAAAGGGGTATGATGAATAAAACTTAGGAGGGTTCAAGGGGTCTAGGTTTCAAGTGTTCGAGTGAAATGATTAAGACTTTAGGTCATTGAGTCTTTAAGGCACTTAGACGCAAAGACATTTTTAGAAAAGAAACTCTTGAACCCATGAACCCTCGAACCCTGGAACCTTCATTATTTGAGTGGTTGGGAGAGAAATCATGTGCGGTATCTTTGGAATTTATAATCATCCTGAAGCATCGAATCTCGCTTATTTAGGTCTCTATGCCCTTCAGCATCGTGGTCAGGAGAGTGCTGGAATTGTCTCATCAGACAATAGACAACTCCATCATTACCGACAGATGGGACTGGTCTCCGAAGTCTTCACTAAGGATATCCTGAAGAGACTCTCTGGAAAAAGTGCTGTGGGTCATGTCCGATATTCCACGGCTGGATCAAGTGAGCTCAAGAATGCTCAGCCTTTTGTCGCGGATTACTACAAGGGAAACCTGGCCATTGCCCACAACGGCAATCTAACCAATGCCTTTCTGATTAAAAGCGAACTCGAATCCAAGGGATCCCTTTTCCAATCGAACATGGATACCGAAGTGATCGTTCACCTCATCGCACGGTCTAAGGAGAAAAACTCCATTGAGCGGATAGTCCACGCCCTTAAACAGGTTGAAGGGGCCTACTCTTTGCTCATCCTGACGGAAAAGGAAATGGTTGCCGCAAGAGATCCTTTTGGCTTCAGACCCTTGGTGCTTGGCCAGCTTAAGGAGGCACCTGTGGTTGCCTCCGAGACCTGCGCTTTTGACCTCATCGGAGCCAAGTTTGTGAGGGAGATCGAACCAGGAGAAATTCTCCTCATTAATGAGGAAGGAATCAAATCTTTCAAGCCTTTTCCTCAGAAACAACATCATCAGTGCATCTTCGAGTTCATTTACTTCGCTCGGCCGGATAGTTTCCTTTTCAAAAGAAGTGTCTATGAGGTCAGAAAATCATTTGGAGTCCAACTCGCCAGGGAAGCGCCTGTGGATGTAGATATGATTGTCCCCATCCCGGATTCCGGATTCCCTGCCACGTTGGGCTATGCGGCTGAATCGAAAATCCCTCTGGAGCTCGGGATGATAAGAAATCATTATATAGGACGGACATTCATCGAGCCTGAGCAGCGAATCCGCCATTTCGGCGTCAAGATCAAACTGAATCCAGTAAAAGAATTGCTGAAAGGTAAAAAGATCGTCACTGTGGATGATTCCATCGTTCGAGCGACCACCAGCCGAAAGATCAACAAGATGTTTCGAAATTCCGGCGCCAAAGAAGTTCATGTAAGGATCAGCTCTCCACCCATCACCCATTCTTGCTTCTTCGGCATTGATACGCCAAAAAGATCTGAGCTGATTGCCTCCTCTCATAAATTAAAGGAAATTCAGAAATTTATTAATGCAAACTCTTTACATTATTTAAGTTTAGAGGGCTTGAAGAAATGCGTGAGGGAAGATGCCGAACATTTCTGTTACGCTTGCTTTACAGGGGATTACCCCATCCCGTTCCAGATGGATTTAGAGTAGATTTAGGCTATCACCTTCTCTGCCCCCTTCCGGGACGGACCAATGCTTTCCCGGATTCGCTGATCTTTGAAACGAAAGTCAATATACCAGTTTTCTCCTCTTTGATAGACTGCCATTCAACTCGCCTCCTTTCTATTTACAAACTTCTTTATATAAACTCTCGGCTATCGATTCTGGAACGATGGAATACTGTTCTGGTGAATAACTGAGGGATAGAATCACTTTCCCCTTATTATCGTAGTAAGTCGCTGACAAATAACGGATCATTTTTTCTACACAGTTTATTTCGCACAAATATTTTAAGTAATCCAAATTCTCATATTTTTTCCCAAACTTCCCCACCATATCCATTACGCCCTTCTTCGTGTAATCCCATCTTATCCACACTCTGACAATGTTTTTAGATGGGCGAGTTATGTTCTGTGTATCATAGTAAATCAAATAATTGTCGTGGTCACCAAACAATTTCCAATCTGCCCCCCACACTTCCGCACAGCCAACGATAGCAAGTCCGATAAGAATAACTCCCAACTTACCCAATAATGATTTCATTCGGGTCACCCCCTCCTTTTTCAGGTTCTTCGAGCGAGGTTCTATAATCCTGTCTATCTCCATTTATAAATGACCCCGTTTGAATCGGCCCAGAACACATTCGACCAGACATGGCCGCTGCCATATCCGGTATCCACCCAATGCTCCCAAATATAGACACTCCCACCCCTACCATCAGGAGTCACCCGTGAAGGCGGTCCCATGCTATCTATTATTGTAGAAATGGGTTGACCTATTCCATCTTGTGTTAGCTTGTTAATTGAGGAGCAGCCGATAGTTAAGACCAATAACGGCAAGATTACCAATTTAACAAATAATGATTTCATTCGAACACCCCTTTTTTCACAAACTTCCTTATCATCTCACTTCCTTTTACTCTTCCATATATGGACGTATAAGATTTTCAAATTCCTCCAGCGACTTGCACTGTTTGTCTCCTACGCTACAGTCGGCAACATCTGGGTAAAGGAAAAGATTTTTCTCATAACCAGTCCTAGCAAAATAGATGGCATATACCTTCCCTTCGAAAACATCAATAAGACTATAATCATTAAACATTGGTTGGCCTTTGTAGCCAGTATGCCCATGTGCTAACAGAAAACACTTGTCTAATTTCTTATTGTAATGAGATTCATACGACCAGTAATAAGTACCAAAAGGGTCCGCTACAAAGCAACCTGACGGATCTATTTGGCTTTGATCGCCACAATATTTTCTTTCAAAGTTTTCTCTTGCCCCATTAGCACATTTCTCCTCGAGAGCCAGTGTGCTTTGAGCATGCGCATGCCCTGATACAGCAAAAAGGAAGATTAAACCAACTACAAATTCTTTCATCTTTCCACCTCCTTATTTATCCCCGTTTTTGCTTCTTCTCAAACCTCTCCAAATACTCATCAATAGCCCTTCTTACAAGCACTGCAACCGGAGCCCCAGTTTTGCTTGATAATGCCCTAAGTTTCTTCAGTTCAGTCTTGGTTAGAAAGATATTTGTTCTTATCTTGTTTATCATGGCTTCACCTCCTTTTCATTGATGTATACCATTATACACCTTAATATGTATTTGTCAAGCATTTTCTTTGGACTTTCTTGTCTCGAAACTTTCACTTCCATGAAGATTAAAAATGATGTATGTTAAATTAGTATTTAGCAATTGATAACCCTGTTCTTGAAGTAAGATAATTGTTTTCAATAAGTTTACGGAGTCAAAATATGGGTGAAGATCAAACAAGAGATGAGTTATGGAACGAATTAAAAATACTTCAATCTATCATTGATAAATTCGATGATTTTTCTTTTCGAGTTAAGAATTGGTTTATACCAGTTTTTGTAGCGGTTACGGGCTATGCAATAGTGCATTCTAAACCAGCATTGATTGTCTTCAACTTTGGTGTCATTTTTATTTTTTATATTTATGAAATATCTTACCGTTTAATCCATGGCGACTTCCTCAAGAGATTTCGTGAGGTACAAAGTATTTTGTGCCAAGATTTAGGAGTAGAAATTAAAGACAAAACACCAAATATTGACAAGTATTTATTGGAAATAGAAGATATACCTAAAGGATTGAAAATGCTTTCATTGCAGAAACGTTGGGGCATCGAAGAAGATGAAGCAAAGAGAAACATTAGTGAGTATCGATTGATCTTTAAAGGGCTTTTAAAATATCTTTTCCAGTTACGAATATCTTTTATTTATGTGGCAGCCTTCTTAGCTAATTTAATTGTACTAATATGTTTTCTCGCATAAAAATATTTGTAATACCCACTACGTAGGTTCAGTCCTCAAAGAAAAAAATCAATATTCAATTGTCAAAGAGCAAAGGTAATGTTTTAAATGTATAAAAAATTAAAAGATAGGAATGAAGCAATCTTATGGGCACGGAGCTTAATGGAACGCACAGATTGGTTGATTTGGGATACTGAAACAACTGGATTAGAAAAATCGGATGAGATTATACAAATTGGGATTATAGACCCCGATGGTAATATTGTCTTTGAAAGTCTTCTCAATCCTAAGAAACGCAGGATTTCACAAGAAGCAAAAGACATTCACGGAATTGACCTTCGTATGTTAAGGGATGCTCCTACATTCAAAGATATTTATCCAAAGTTATACAATATACTTAATGGGAAATTAGTCATAGCTTACAATATTGACTTTGAAAGTAGAATATTAATGCAGACCGGTAAAAAACATGCATATGAAGCCCCAAATGTCCCAAATATTAAATTTAAATTTCATTGTGCAATGACCGAATACTCCCAGTTCATTGGTGAATGGAGCGATTACCACAAAGATTACAAATTTCAGAAACTACCAAGGGCTACTCATAATGTTATCGGAGATTGTTTAGCAGTTCTTAACATAATAAAAGAAATGGCTAATGCTGAATTGAGCCAAATCCCCGACCCGTGGTGGAAAAATCTTTTGAATTATTTCCGAAGAAAAAAATAAATCAATATTCAATTGTCAAAGAGCAAGGCAAGGTCAGAAATGGTTCTACATTTTTTTATCCCATCAAGAATAAAGCCTTCTGAGACCAAAATCCCTGTGGTCTCCCGGAAGACTCCTTCCTGAGAGAGTGATTCTTAAATTCTCCCGATTATGCAACCTTTCAATCCGTATTCAATATTTTAGGCTTCGCCTTCATGGCATTCCGGAGCATTTTTGAGAATCTCAACGATTTTTCCCAATCTTCCTTAAACTAGTTTGGTGTGATATATGAATAAGTGAAAAGGTAAGAAAAGGATGGAGTTTTTGACCGAATTATATTTTATCCATAAATCATGTGATCTTCTCAAGGGTGAATCCTATGACAGTTGGTAGCCTTCAGAATTTTTTTGAACCCCAAGGCGTTGTTGTGGTGGGAGCGCGAAGGTCTTTTGGCTTCGGCTATGGCATTCCCCTGTTTCTACAGAAACAGGGTTGGGGGAATCGCCTCTATCTTGTTAATTCCGCAGGCGGGCAGCTGCATGGCCAAAATGTTTACAAACGAGTTCGCGATGTTCCCTCGCCTGTTGATCTGGCGATCGTCATTGTTCCTGCAGAGGCAGTCCTGGGGGTGATGGAAGAAATTGGAGAGCGGGGGATAAGAAGTGTCATTATTGAGACCGCCGGTTTTGCCGAGATTGGTAAGAGGGGCATGGCCTTACAGGAGAGGGTAAAAGCTATTGCCATGCAATACCGTATGCGGGTCATTGGGCCGAATTGTGTGGGTGTGGTTAATACGGAAAATAAATTCTGTTCAGTAGAATTAATCGAGGAATCTCTTACTCCAGGACCTCTCTCCATCATTGCACAGAGTGGGGTCTTTGGAAATATTCTGCTGGATTATCTTCCTCAATATGGTCTTTTGATCTCAAAAGCGGTTACGCTGGGCAATCGCTTGGATGTCGATGAATCTGATGTGTTGGATTATCTTGATCGTGATCCCATGACACAAGTGATCATGATGTATCTTGAGGGAGCCACAAATGGCCGACGTTTAATGCAGTCACTTGCTCATGTAACTCAAAAGAAGCCTGTCCTGATACTAAAGAGCGGCAGGACGGAGGCTGGCAAGCGAGCGACCGCCTCTCACACGGGCAGCATGTCTGGAGAGGATAATATCTATCGTGCAGCTTTTACGCAGGCAGGGGCGATTCGAGCTGAAAGCCTTTCCCAACTCATCGATCTGGCGCGGGTCTTCACGACTCAACCCTTACTTAAGGGTAACCGCCTCGGCATTATCACGACGAGCGGAAGCCTAGGAGCCTTAGCAACAGATGTCGCGGTGTCGAGTGGGCTCACCGTCCCTCCTCTCTCCTCATTTATGGTGAAACAGGCACGGGAAATATCGCCGGATTGGATGAATGTTAAAAATCCACTCGATATCGGCCCCTCGGGGATCTACGGCAAGCTCCTGCCGATGCTCTTGGCAGATCCGGGGATTGACATGGTGCTCGCTATTATGGTCATACCCTATGTGGCTGTCAGGCACTTCAAGAGCGTTGGAATGACTGCGAGGGATTGGTTTGGGGATATCGCATCTATTCGCGAGCGATATCCAGATAAGCCTTTGCTCGGCGTTGTGGTCGGCCACCCTGCATTTGTAGATGATATTACTTCCCTTTGCGGTCAGTCAATACCGATTTTCACTTCACCTGAACTGGCAGCCCAGGCCCTTGCTACATTATGGAGTTATTCCAAGACGCGGAAGAAATCAGGGGACAGAAGATCTGATATTAGTTAAAGCTGAACAAAGGTAGGGTCTAATATTATCGATCCTCCATTTGCTTGTTTCGACATTCCGGGTAATAATCTTCAACTCCAACAGCATCTTGCTATTGAAGGATAGTAGGTGAAAGTTTCAAATCCGCCTTGTGATCGGCAGGATTGGGGAAAAATGAGGACTCCTTCCGAGACTGTCGAAAAAGCCCAAATGTTGCGATTTTGGAGAATTCACATATAGTGAAATCAACTACTTACATGTCCGAAAAAACCCGATTTAAGGTTTTTCGACAGTCTCTCCTGAAGACCTCAAGGCAAGTATCCACATTACTATACCAGATTACAAATGATAATCTTTAAAAAGATAATTTTCACAAGGCTCGATATTGATTGACTTGTCCAACATATTAATGATATTTGTTTCATGAAAAATTACCCACCCAAGTTTCAGTTAACTTAACTACCTAACCCTTAACCTTCTGGAGGACATCATGAGAAGGAGTTTTCTGAAGGTGCCCATAGGAAGGCTCCAGGGAGATTTTTTTCTCTTTGGAGCTTTTTTCTTTCATACTCTCTAAGAATAGACATCGAGATCGCAAAAGTAATAATTCTTGATTAAGAAGGATCGGGGTATTTATCCTTAGTTAAGGTCAGATAATTACAAGCAAAGTATTATTCAGACAAGAAGGAAGGGAGGGAAAATTAATGATAATCACTAAGAGAATGATGTTGGCGACCCTGCTTTTTATTTTAGTAGCTTCGATAGCCAGCGCCCAAGGTATCCCTCAAGCAACAAATCCCGAGAAGGTAGGGTTATCGAAGGAGCGGCTGCAAAGAATTTCGGTATGGATTCAGGGGGATGTTGATAAAGGAATCGTTCCAGGAGCGGTCGTCATGGTTTTGCGCAAGGGCAAGATAGCCTATTTCGAAGCATTTGGGTATCGGGATAGGGAGAAAAAAATCCCTATGACCCGCGATTCAATTTTCCGTATTGCCTCAATGACAAAGCCATTTACTTCCCTTGCAATCATGATGTTGGCGGAAGAAGGCAAAATACAACTACCCGTTCCTGTCTCCCGGTATCTCCCAGAGTTCAAAGACCTGAAGGTGGGCGTCGAAAAGAAAGATCCGGCCACTGGTAAGGCCGAGCTTGTTCTTGAAACGGCCAGTCGTGAGATGACGGTCCAGGATTTACTCCGCCATACTTCAGGGCTCACTTATGGCTTTACCGGTAAATCTATGGTTAAGGACCGCTATAATGAGGTCAAGGCAGCTGATAGGGATCAGACAAATGCCGAGCTGGTTACAAAGCTCTCCAAATTACCCCTCCAAAACCATCCTGGAACGACATGGGATTATTCGCACTCCACAGATGTGCTGGCGCGAATCGTGGAAGTTATTTCAGGTGTTGAATTCGATACTTTTATTGCGGAGAGAATCGCTAAACCGCTTAAACTTACGGACACGGCGTTTTGGGTAGAAGGAGTTGAGCGGCAAGCGCGAATTGCTGAACCCCAAATTAATCCAGCAACTGACCAAAGACCCCCTGTCTTTGATGTCACAAAAAAGCCAAAATGGTTGTCTGGTGGCGGTGGCCTGGTATCAACTGCCCCCGATTACGCCCGTTTATGCCTAATGTTTTTAAATGGAGGGGTCCTGGATGGAGTACGTTTGGTTTCGCGCAAAACCGTAGAGCATATGACTTCCAATCACATTCCACCAGGATATAAATCTGCTTATCCGGTACAAATGCAAATTGTGTGGCCAAGTCCCAGTTTAGAGACTGGTCAGGGGTTTGGTTTAGGTTTTGCCATTAATTGCGAGCCAGGACTGAGTCCATTACCAGGTTCCAAAGGAGATTATTATTGGAATGGCATTTTTGGCACATCTTTCTGGATAGACCCGAAAGAACAGTTGATTGCCATTATGATGAACCAAACATCTCCTCTGACTCTGGTGTTTCCTTACCAATATCGTATGCGCCATTATGTGTATCAGGCCATTTCGGACTAGGAGAGCTCTCTTGGTAAGCTAAGAAGGCCCGACCATAATTTAAACTTGCTTGGATTATCAAGTTATATAGAAAGGCAGGGTCCTTATGCCCCCTGCCTTTTTTGTGCGCATTTCTGATGGTAATCGTTTACCTCCAGGTTTATATTAGAGCGAAGACTTGTAGGTGGAACCTGCAACCCACTTTTCCACCTCTTCCTTCCTGTAACTTTCTGTTCCTTAATTTTAGAAAAAGGTGTATATTACAACCGCAAATGGGCAATGCGGATATACTTCGACCCCAACGAATAATTCATTCTTAAATTAACTCGATTCTATATAATATTGTTTAAAGCGATCTTTTCTGGAAAAATAGCATGAAATTCGAACCTTTTTGAGCAGAAGAGAGCCTTTATTGGTTTAAGATTTAATAAAAATATAGAAGCAGCTTAAAAAATAAGTTATGGACCAATTTTCCATGATTAAAATTCTCGATATTACAGGACAGATATACTAAGGATGAAACGGATAATAAAAGCATCTACAATACTTATAATGGCAGCGGGATTGTTCATAGCGCTATGCAGATGTTCAACCCGATCGTTTGATAATTTAAATCAGGAAATGGAATACCTGGTTTCTGGATTAGTAGAGAAAGACAAATCGGTTAGGAATTGTGTTCTGTCTGTGATGAAGGGTGATGGCTCCTTCTCTTGGTCGGGCGCAGCGGGAATCGCCAGCCAAGACGGTCAGGTGCCTATGACCAAAGATACTCCCATTTATATTGCCAGTATCACAAAGCTATATACAGCCACGGCAATCATGCGATTGTATGAAAAGGGAGCACTCTCTTTAGATGATCCAATGTCGAGATACCTTCCAAAAGAGCTTATTCAAGGCATTCATGTGTATAAGGGGAAGGATTATTCCCACGAAATTACCATTAAAGAATTGTTATCGCATACTTCAGGCATAGCAGATTACTATACTGAGAAACCGAAGGGAGGGAAAAGCCTTTTTGACTTGTTCCTGGAAAAACCGGAACGGTCATGGACAGTAGATGAGACTATCGAAAGGGCACGAGACGACTTGGAACCTAATTTTCAGCCAAGTACGGATGCATCCTATTCGGATACAAATTTCCAGTTATTGGGAAAGGTCATCGAGGCCATAACCGGTAAGCCGCTTCACATCGTTTACGAGGATTTTTTCTTTCGTCCTCTGGGCCTCAAGCATACTTGGTTGACCGGCCGTTCCGAACCTCAGCTCGCTCCATCTGCTGCTCCAGCGGATATATTTTATAAAGATATGATCATTACCAATACCCGCTCGAATGGGGCCTACTGGGCCGATGGAGGCATTGTTTCTACAGCAGAAGAATGTATCATTTTCCTGAAAGCCCTAAATGAAGGGCGAATTGTTAGTGGAGATACGCTGAAATTGATGCACAACTGGCACAAATTGCAATTTCCGCTTCAATATGGGTACGGAACGATGTACTTCAAACTGCCCCGGTTCATTACTATGGTGATGAAAGTACCGCCTTTATGGGGTCATTCGGGTTCTACCGGCTCATTCCTTTATTATTCTGAGGACCTGAATCTGTACATGGCAGGATCTATCAATCAGGCAGAATCAAAGTCCAAACCCTTTAGACTGATGCTAAGGGTGATGAAGGCTATTCAATCGAAAATGTAGGTTCAACAATCCAAACCCGCAAACCGAAACAGACTTATTACCATTAGATAACCTGTGGGTATATCAGAATTGATTCATAGCGTTTTTAGGTGTTGTGATAATTACTATGGCACTTAACTCATCACAAACGCTTGCACAGCCGACCGGGCTACAGCGGCACTATTTCAAATGCTTTAGTTTGTTGAATTTTGTAAATTAATCAAAGTCAGTTGCCGTACCCAGCCCGGCGAGTGAAGCGAAGCGTTATGCTTACTTTCAACTCGTAATGTTCAATCTCTTGACATGATTCCCACTGATGACTTGTAGGTACAGTCTGTCTGGATGGGGTTATCTTCAAATACGTGAAATCCTGTGAGATTTAGAGTCGGTTTAGTTTTTTATGAGGGTCTTGGCTTAGATTTCTTTTTCGCTTTGCCCGCTGTAATTTTTTTCATTTCCGCCATACCCGCGATCAATTTTTGCCATTCAGACTTTATCTGCTCTCTTTCCTTTTCAACTTTTAAAATTTGGCGATAGACAGAAAGCACCCGTAAGGCAATCTTTGCTTTTGCGTCATTCACCTGTCTCCCGTCGCAATAATCCCTGAGATACTTCTCCGCTGTGTCCACCAATGGTTTAAAGAGTTCTGAATCCTTTTTCTTCATCTTCTCCATCCTTTACCTTTGTTTTAAACCGCTTCTCATGTTGAAGATTTTACCAATAAATACAAGTAAAGGCAAGGCAAATTATAAATGGCTTGACAGATAAATAAGACGCTATTATAATAGCCATATTGGAGGTGGGTATTATGAAGGTGGCAAATACCGTAGATTTAAAAAATAAAACGAACGAACTTCTGCGCGAGGTAATGAAAGGCAACCCTTTAATTATTACCTACAGGGGAAAACCGGCAGCCTCAATGCTTCCTCTAAACGAAAGCGATCTTGAAGATTTTATCATAGAGAATAGCCCTTCCATCAGAAGGAAGATTGCTAAAGCTGAGGAGGATGTTAAAGCTGGTAGGGTGGTTTCTCTCGACGATTATCTATCAAGTTTAGAGAAATAATTTGGAACTCTTCAACATTCAAACAACTCAGACAGCAGTTGATGATCTGAATAATATTCCAAAAGAACTGCGAAATAAAATCCTCCCCGATATCAGGAATCTTTCCTCCAATCCTTTCCTATTTGGAAGCAGTATTAAAAAGCTTAAAGGGTTTAAACCGCCGCTTTATAGACTTCGTTCTGGGGATTACAGAATTCTTTATCGAGTGCAAGGCCATCTTATAACCATAATGCGGATCATCGATCGAAAAGAGTTAGAAAGAGTTATCAGAAGGTTGAAACTTTAAACACCACCCTACCTTCATGTTTTATTTCGGTTCAACTGGAAAGTTTGCTTTCTAGCATTCGTTCCAAATACGTTTTTATTATTTTTTTGGATATCTTGGATTGGCCACTCCTTCGGTAGGTTTTCCAAAAGAAGCTGTATCTAGATTACGTAGAGGATGATTTTTCTCGTACATCGGCTTGAGTCTCTTTGCTCTTACCCCTTCCGGGTAGAACCGTGCAATGGCTGCCTGACTTCGATCGAGAGGGACTTGCTTAATCACATATTCAATCGTCCCCAAACCATTCTCCACTCCTCCATAAACTTGTTGCTCAATGTCTTTGCCTTTGATGAGATTCAGTTTTTTCGAACCCGGAGCAAGGGCATTAAATTCTTCGGCTTCAGAGTTAATCAGTCCTGGTGCTTCATTCATCAGATTTATACAGGCTTTATCCACAGCCACTGGGTCCAACGAGGCCAACACTCCAATACCATTAACAAAGGGCGTATCTGTCCATCCATAACAGTCGCAGGCGGGAGTGATATCCATCGCATAGTTGATGAAGAACACCCTTCCTGGTTCCTTCGTCATCATCGTTGCCAAAGCTGAATCAGCAATACGCCTGCCCAGAGCTGGTAAATAATCGAACCGCTGAATACCATTGATGCCTGCCATATTCACGCATAAGTTAGCACAAGCAAAGCAATAGACGCATGAATCCAAATCAATCTCTAATCCTTTTTCTGTCACCTTGATAGACCCTTCCGGACAACAGTCCTCACAGGTCTCCCACCATTCGCACTTTCGACCAGGACAGAGCTCGGCTTTAATGACCGGCTTATCTCCAGCCAGAGCGCCGTGAAGGTTCATCTTGCCTCGTTTGCTCGCACAGCCAACACCTATATTTTTGATCGCTGCTCCATAACCTCCAGCAGGATGTCCCTTGAAATGAGCGATGGATAGCATAGCATCCGCATCCGCAATGGCCCGAGCGACGAATTGTTTGTTCAAATAGTTCCCTCGGCCTTTGAGATCAACAATCACATCGTCTGTCCCCAGCCAACCATCCGCAATGATGATGGGACAACCCATCGAGGCATGGTTAAAACCATTGCGGTTAGCAGTCTCCAAATGGTCCAAAGCAAGGGTTCTACTGATCCATGGGTGGTAAGGCATTGTGGTCGTGTCAGTAACAAACGGCTTGCATCCTCGTTCTTTCAGTGCATCCACAAATGTCCGGACAATGATTGGCCTTAGGTAACCGACATTGTAGGCCTCCCCCATGTGAGTTTTGACCGCTACAATATCCCCTGGCTTGAGATGGTCCATCCAACCCGAATGCTCAAGGATCTGGAGACCTTTAATGGCAGTGGATTCTAAAAACCTTCTTGACCGGGCATCCATAAACCAAACTGTTGCTTTACTCATGGCTCCTCCTAACATTTTCTCTGGTGGTTAATCGCTTAGGTTGTAAAAGTGAATAAGCTGGATTCCCTTACACTCGATTCCTTCACCTCTGTCCGTTCATATTTTTTAAGACAAACTCTATGATATCCATTACAACAATAGGGATCTTCTTTTTTCGGGCTGTGGTCTGGATGGAACGGACGCACTGCTGACAGGCAGTGATTACCATGTCAGCTCCTGTGGCTTTGATCTCCTCAATCTTCGCTTGGGCTATGGCTGCTGAGAGGTCAGGACGCACCATCTCAAGGTTACCACCTCCTCCACAACACTTGCATTGCTCCCTATTTCCTTCCATTTCTACCAATTCCACGCCTGGAATAGCACGTAGGATTTCCCGTGGGGCTTCATAAACTCCACTTGCCCTCCCAAGGTCGCAGGGATCATGATAGGTCACTTTCGTTGTCTTCTCTTTGAAGCTGATCTTGCCTTCATCGATTAACTTCTTGATGAATTGGGTGGAATGAAAGATCTCGATATCCGTCTTACATTGCTCCATCCAGGTGTGGTAACAAGAGGGACAAGCAAAGACAACCCTTTCAGCCCCCTTCTCTTTCACTTTTTCCAAATTGTGTTGAATCAAAGCTTCGGCATCCTTTTTCATCCCGGCCGCGATCAGAGGAAAACCGCAGCACCACTCCTCCCCTCCCAGAATGGTGAAATCGACCCCGGCCTTATCCAGAATTTGGACAAAGGATTGAGGGATCCTCTTCGTCATTGGGAAGTAGGAAGCGACACACCCGACAAAGTAGACCACCTTTGCCTTTTCCCTCTGAAACATATCCTTGGGAACTTCACCCAACGCCTGCACCCACATCGGCCGGTCCTCGTTTGGCTCACCGATAATGTTATGAACTTTTTTTAAAGTCCCTGCTAACTGGTCCATGATATGCGGATACTCTCCCTTTTCCACCATGAATCCCCGCGTCGCTATTCTCAAATCCTTTGTGTCAATAAACGCAGGGCATACCATCGTGCACCTTCCGCATAAGGTGCAGAGGTACGGGTATTCGGAATACTCTTTTGGCACCTCCCTGGTCTTTGTAGTTCCGAAGAACACTCCCGGCAAGCCGTATGCTTTCCTGATGAAAGATCTGAGGTTAGAAAAAAATCCTCCCATGGTGGTCTCTAATTGTTGTGTTTGTGCATAGACTGGACAGACACCCACACAGCTGCCGCATTTCACGCAGGAATCGAGCGCGATGAGCTCCTTAACAGAGAGAGGAAGAGGAGTCTTTCTGGCCCCAGGCTTAAATGCTTCTTTGGGCATCAAGTTGATGAACATGATCACCGGTATCGTGATGATATGCCAAAGTTTTTTATTATATGGAATAAAGGCAACCAGAGTAGCCAGGAATAATCCGGATATAGACCAAAGGGGATAGTTGAGAGAGGACCATGGCAGGCCCAGGGGGGCAATGATTTTGCTCAGACCAAAGGACAAGAACCAATATTGGGCCACAGAGTTCGGAAGGGAATAGGTGAGGAGGCTCGTCGCCTCACAGAAAAACCGAAGGATGAACCATCCCCCTAACAGGTTCACTGCAACAATATCACCGATCGATGTTTTAAAAGTTGCAGCTTTTGCCACGAATCTGCGGTAGATGGCGATGAATTCTCCCGTCAATATCATGGCTCCAAAGAGGTCGAAGGAAATCGCAAAAAGGGCATCGGAAAAGCTCAGAGAGGGGCTGGCCACATCGTGGAAGTAGTAAAAGTCACAAAACGGTGCATAAAAAAATCTAATCAAGTGTGGAAACTTCTCAAATTGAGGCATCATTTCCACTTTCAGGTGGCCCGCGATAAGGATCCCGGGGTAACCGATCATGATCAAAACCTTCATCAACCATCTCAATTTGTCCTGACCGAAAAGTCTCCTCTGGAGGATACCATCCAAAAACATTATCTTTATTAACTTCAAAATCTTTTCGCTAAAAAGGGTTGAAAAGACACCTCTCACAAGGGCCCACGAATCCCATTGCCCTCGCCAGTAAAGGAATAGCCTCAAGGCGAAACCAGTGAAAAAGACTATCGCGCCCAACATGAAAAAGGTCACAAAGAGTGGATGACCGGTCACCATATATCTCCTCCTTCAGGTTGTTAGCTCATAGGCCTACAGCTATGATCGCTGACATCTGTCTCGGGCAATATCTCAAAAGGCAATCAGACTCTTCTCCCCTTTCGAAGCCTTTGGCTCCCTTAAGTACTTTCCTTGTCGACAAACCCTACACCCCTTCTTTTGAAGGATCTCTAAAATTTGTCAAATGTTATCATTTAACACAGGAAGAAAAATTTTGCTCAAAAAATAACTGTTGATTTTTCATTGTAATTTTAACATTTATTTCAAACTCTATCCATGAGGATGACGCGAAGAAATTAATGCTTTATACCCTCCCTCTTTGGTGCTACCTAAGAGGGCATCCACTAATATTAATTCTTTACAATTGTCCTGAGAATTTAAAGTATCATTGGCTTTATTTTTGGTTAAGGCCTTGACAAATCAGAAAAGAGACTTTGGTCCCCCTCTTGTCGGATTTTTTATTCCGTGTTATTTTTATTTAACAGTCATCAAAAAGATATGAATTTATCCATTCTGAAAGCTATCTTCGCCTCCATGGAGCAGGGGGTCGTTTTTATCAATGACCAAAATCGGATCGCCTACTGCAATCCGGCTGCAGAGAAGATTCGAAACATTAAGACGGATCAAGTATTGGGCCAATCCATCTTAGATCGCCATCCTCAAAAGTCCCATACAAAAGTCCTTCAAATTATTGAAGACTTAAAATCCGGTCAAGTGAAAGGACACCACCGGATGAATATCCAGATGGTGCAAGGGAAATTCTATGATAATACCTATTCTGTCGTCTGGGGTCCAAAAAACAAATATTTGGGCGTCATCGTTGTCACCCAGGAAGTCACCCAACGAAAGAAGACAGAAGATGAGCTCAAAGAGGCATTGAAAAAACTGGAGATCGCCAATGAAGAATTAAGGCGGCTCGATCAAATGAAGGACGACTTTCTCTCCACCGTCAGTCATGAACTGAAAACCCCTATGATCTCAGTGATGGGCTATATCGGAATGATGCTCAAGGAGAAAATTGGCTTATTGACTGAGCAACAGAGAAAGTTTTTAGAAATATCTTACAAGAACCTTTTGAAACTTGAAAAGAACATAGACAACCTTTTGGATCTGGCCGAACTCGGAATACTCAAAGAGTCCTGGATATTCGAAACGATCGATCTCGTTAAAGTGATCGAATTTTCATGCGCCACCGTCGAACCCCTGGCTAAGGAACATCAAATCCAACTGGAAGCTCAACTCCCTTCCCAACAGGTAAAGATCACCGGAATCGAGGACAAACTCAACCAGCTCTTCGATAATCTTCTCACCAACGCCATCAAATATAACCGTCAGGGAGGGAGGATCTGTGTGAGCATTGATCAGGATTCTGAATTTGTCTTCACCCGCATTACCGATACAGGAATGGGAATCTCCCATCAATCTCTTAAGGAAGTTTTCACACGCCATTTCCAAGAAAAAACAAAACCCCTTGGAAATGCCAAGGGGTTAGGAATTGGGCTCTCCCTCGTTCAGGAAATTGTTAAACTCCATCACGGAGAGATCCAGATCGAAAGCGAATTGGGCAAGGGAACTTCTTTTACAGTGATGCTCCCCAAGAATCACTAAAATAAGTTCGGAGTTCTTCGTTGGGAGTTCGGAGCATTTAATTTGGGGTTCTTAGTTTTAAACTCTAAACTCCGAGCTCATAACTCTTAACTATTATTTCTTCCCGCCTCCCAAGAATCCCTCCGGTTTCCCTAAATCGATGAGGGGAATCCCTCCTCCCGAAACCTGCGGCAAAATCCCATTCCATTTTTCAATAGTTTTATACTGAACCAGGATGGGACTGATCGAACGGGCGAGGGCTTCATTGGCCTTGGCTTGTCCCTGAGCCACGACTGAGATCGATTCAGCCTCTCCTTTAGCCGTGGCAACCTTTTGCTGAGCCTCGATCTCTCGCTGGAATAATACCTGTCTCTGAGTCTCCACCTGCTGTTGGGCAACCTGTTTGGCTTCAACTGCCTTCTCATATTCTGGAGAGAAACGGATGTTGGCAAAGTAGATATCATCGACAACGATATGATACCTGGCCAAGTTTTCCCCCAGTTTTGTCATCGCCCTCTTCCGGACCTCTTCTCTTTTCGGAAGAATCTCGGTGATCTGATAGATCGGGACGACCTCCTTGACAAAGTCATTAAAAGCCGGATCGATGACTTTGTTGGCAAAGTCAAGTCCCACCTTTTGATAGAGATCATTGACAAAGGATGGATCAATATGGAAGTTCATCATCCCGGTCAGCTTTACCATTTGATATTCCTTTGAAGCGGCATCAATCTCCTTGAATGGATGAGGCTGAACCCTGACGTCGACCTTAATCACCCTTTCCGCCATAGGGACTTTGAAATTGAGCCCTTCACCCATGACCCTCTTTTCTACACTTCCCCACCAGAGGACGACTCCTCTATGGCCTGCAGGGACGAGTGCGAAGGAACTCCATAAAAAAATGAAAATAATGAGAAGGATAATGAGGATCCCAATGGTTCGGGGCTTCGGTCCTTTGAATTCAAAAGCGTCTAAGGTTCTTTCCGGCATAGTCCACCTCCCATAAACGATTTGCCTTTAAATTGTTAAATCTCCAATTTTACCTCTCCCACATCCGGTAAAATGATGAGGCGTATCCGTGTTCCAATCTTGCCACTCCTGTTTGAATAGCTGCCTCCCGTACATTATTCGACACCTTTTCTGGGACCTTCCGGTTCAAGACACTCGGAATGATATAATCCTCGCTCAATTCCTCCTCAGAGATCATGTGCGCAATGGCATTGGCTGCAGCGAACAACATCTGATCATTGATCTCTCTTGCTTGGCAGTCCAAAACTCCCCGAAAAAGACCAGGAAAACAGAGGACATTATTGATCTGATTGGGATAATCTGAGCGTCCTGTGGCAATAATCCTCGCTGATCGGCCTACTTCCTCAGGCATGATCTCGGGATCGGGATTCGCCATGGCGAAGACAATCGGGTTTTTTGCCATTTTCTTGATATCGTTCACATGAATGACGCCAGGTTGAGAAAGGCCAATAAAAAGATCAGCACCCTTTAGGGCCTTTGATATGGGCCCACGAATCCTCTCTGGGTTTGTATTTTCTGCGATGAGTGTCTTTATTGGGTTCATGTTTTCCTTTCGACCTTTATAGAGAATACCACTTCGGTCGCATCCAATAATTTGCTTCACTCCTGCAGAAAGGAGAAGTCGTATGGAAGCAATTCCGGCGGCGCCCAGACCGCTGAAAACCACTCGGATATTTTCCAATCTCTTGTTAACAACCTTCAAGGCATTGATCAATCCTGCCAAAATCACTACGGCTGTTCCATGTTGATCATCATGAAAGACAGGAATATCCAATTCATTTCTCAATCGTCTTTCGATCTCAAAACAACGGGGAGCAGAGATATCCTCCAGATTCACTCCACCAAATCCAGGGGATATAGATTTAATCACTGTGACAATTTGTTTTGGATCTTTAGTTTTTAAACAAATGGGAATGGCATCGACACCTCCAAATTCTTTAAATAGCATGGCTTTGCCTTCCATGACCGGCATCGCTGCCTCCGGTCCGATATCTCCAAGCCCAAGCACCGCCGTCCCATCCGTGACGATAGCTACGGTATTCCTTTTAATGGTCAGGTCATAAACCTTCCTTCGATCCTCATGGATCGCCATGCAGACCCTCGCTACTCCAGGCGTGTACGCCATGGAAAGATCCTCTCGGGTGTTCAGGGGAATCTTATTTTTAATTTCGATCTTTCCTCCCTGATGAACCATAAAGGTTCGATCTGTGACATTGAGGACATTGACTCCTTTCACCTGCTTCACCCGGTCCACCACCTTCTGCCCCATCGGGATATCTGCCACATTTACGATGATATCTCTGATGGTGGTGTTCTTCTTAAATCCCGAAATATCGATAGCACCAATATCCCCTCCTGCTTTGCCGATGGCAGAGGTAACTCTCCCCAGCATCCCTGGTTTAGAGAGTATCTCGACTCGAATTTGGATACTATAGCTTGCACTGGGCGTCCTGATCATAAAATCGACCTCCTTGTTTCAACTTCTACATGTCAACTCGGAATACCTTAGGGCCTCAGTGACCAACCATAAGGTCGAGCACAAAACTCCCTTGCGGCATCCACTCGATAAGGCGTCCTTTCGACATCCACGATCACAGTAAAACAATGGTCAAATCGTTGAAATTGGTACCGTGTAAACGGGAAGAAGAAATCGAAAGCTCCATGGGGCAGGAGAACATCATTCAATTGGGCGACCACCTGATCACGGTCCTGGATCCTGAGGTTGGCACGGACAGGACTCCCATCATTTCTCAACCTTGCTTTGAAACGAACATCTTGCCCAGAGTTGACCGGATCTGGATACATATCGAGATCCTCAACAAACAGGGGACCCATACGGGGTACTGTCATAGACCATCCTTGATAAGTTCTCCGCGCACAAAATTCTTTTGCGACATCGATGAGCCTTCTCGTTCGTTCAATATCCACTTCTACCGTGAAGCAATATTCATTTCGCTGGAATCGGTAGTCCGTCTGAGGGAAGGCAACCCGATTATCTCCCGGCCTGAGTACAACATCATAGACAGCAGCTACCACCTCATCCCTATCTTTAATAAAAAGGTTGATCCTCCCAGAATGTCTGGAGAGATTAGAGACGACAGCCTGAAAATTCACCCACTGACCCTCCCGCACAGGATCAGGGTTCATCTCTAACTGAAGGACCCTCAGATCACCGGGTTGGAGCATCGGTCCCAAGAGTCTTTCAAAATACTTATCCGGTTGTGATTGGACCAACGAGGGAAATAGGAACCAACACCCGAGTAATAGGATGACAAGATTTTTTTTCATATCGTCTCCTCCTCTTATAAATCTTTAAACCAGTTTCTTCTCTACCAAAAAATTCATCGCCTTTTGGCACGATGTGGTGGCCAGGGAGATGGCTTCGGAAAAAGACCATTGAGCTTCTTGAAATTGAGACATATGAATTCTTCCAACCACTTCCATCACTTTTCTCCCTAAGTCAGCATAATGGCCCGATCCCAAGACATTCTCTGCAATTCGAATCTCCCGGAGTAATCCTTCCAAATACCATACCAATACCTTTTTGCCCCCGGAAAGTTCTTCCTCTCCTTTTAGAGACACCAATTGATCCAAAAGGCTTGTCCCAATAATCAACCCAGATTTCATCTTTTCTGAATATTGGAAATCCAAAATCGCCTCTCTTGTTTCCATTCACCCCTCCCCTTTTTCATCCATTATTTTATCATCTCTCGTATCGTTTTGCCCGTTCAATATATTTTTTTGTGGCCACACTTACCTTCACCACATCTTTGACTTTGATAAACTGAGAAACCTGAATCTTGTATGCCATGGGAGAGGGTCGCAGGCTTGTACACTTCATCCTGAAGACTGCTCATTTTTTCTCCACCCATATGATATTCGGTGGCAAGAACTTTATAAAGGCTTTGCTCGAGCTGCAGGATCATTCCAGTTTTGAGATCGGATGCTGGAACCATACTCCTTTCTTTAAAAAAATGGAAAGCTGTATTAAAAGTGAATAAGATGCAAAGGGCTCAATGGTTGGAGAATTATCAGAAAAAAAAGGAAAAATCAAGCACCTTTCCAGCCTGTTAAGCTCTTGGCATTTTTTGAGGATGATAGACAGTCTGTGAAAAGTGAAAAACGAAGTAGGGTTTATCGATAGGGTTTGAGTCGTTCTAAAAATTTGGGATCAATAAGAATCCCCAATTTCCCAGCCTGATCACAATGTTCAATGGCTAACTTAAATTCCTGTCTCTCATAATAGGTGACAGCCAGACTATAGTGAGCTTCTGCAAATTTAGGATTGATTTCCAGTGCTTTTTGAAAGGAAGTGATCGCCTCTTCTATTTTCTTCTTTTCCCGATAGATACTCCCGATATTATAATAACCCTTGGCATAGTCCGGTTTGATGTCGATCGTCTTCTGATACTCAGCGAGGGCCTGATCTAACATTCCCTGTCTGAAGTAAAGTATTCCAAGATTGGTATGGGCCTCAACAAAATTCGGATAGATTTGAAGCGTCTTCTGATATCGAGCCATTGCCTCTTTGAGGTTTCCTCTTCCTTGGTAGGCGACCCCAAGATTAAAATGGGCCTCAGCGAAATTGGGATCAATACGGATGGCTTTTTCATACTCCGAAATCTCTTTTTTCCACTTTCCCTGCCTTCCATAGATAATGCCGAGATTGAGGTGGGCTTTTGCATGCTTTGAATCTAATTTCAGCACTTTTTGATATTCCTCGACAGCCTCATCCAAATTCCCTTTCTCTGCGGCACTGTAAGCCAATTGAAAATGTTCCTCAATGGTGACGGCTTTATCTTGCTTTTTGGTCTTGCTTCCCCCTGCGCAGGAGATCAACAGAAGGATCATTGTAAAAATAAAGAAATATTTCGCCATCGTTTTCAAGGGTCCCCTCCTAAGTTAAAAATCTCCTGATTCATTAACAAAAAAACAAAAGTAAATCAAGAAATATTATTTCTTGACTGTTGCCAGATATATCTTCGATCAAACCCAGAATTATTTTTGGGCCCTCTTTCTGACCATTCTTCTCAATCTTATCGTCATCCTGCTCGTTTGGCTTGCTGCCCGCCGAAAATTCCAAAGACTCCATCCTTTGCCATTTTAACTCTCCCTATGCTAAAATTTGTTTTTATCTTAGAACTCTATTCGCTATGCCCTCTAATTTACACCTATTGACGCACATCCCCGCATGGTGTAAGAATGGATTAAAAACAGAAGAGGGGATATTTATACGAAGTCTATTCTAATTGTCGAGGATGAAAAAGATATTGTTGATCTAATCGCCTACCATTTGAAGCAATCCGGTTTTTCTGTCCTCACCGCCATGGATGGCGCTTCGGGACTGGAACGGGCAAGAAAAGAAAGACCCAGTCTCATTATTTTGGATCTCATGCTTCCTGAAATGGACGGGAAGGATGTCTGCAGAGCACTCAAATCAAATCCACTCACGCGATCCATCCCCATCCTCATGCTCACTGCAAAGGTGGAAGAGATGGATCGGGTAATAGGGTTCGAGTTGGGTGCGGATGATTATGTCACCAAACCCTTCAGTCCAAGGGAATTGGTTTTAAGGGTGAAAGCAATCCTTCATAGAAAAGAGGCTCCCTATGAAGGTGAAAAAACGATTCAGATAAACGACCTCTTGATCGATATTGATCGCCATCTGGTTTCTTCCAAAAAAAGACCCCTTCCATTGACCTCCACCGAATTCAAACTCCTTGTAGAACTCGTAACCAACAGGGGACGTGTTCAAACTCGTGAACGTCTTCTGGACAAGGTTTGGGGATACACTTATGAAGGGTATGCCCGGACAGTGGATACGCATATTCGCCGATTAAGAGAAAAACTGGGACCTTTGGGTAACTCCATCGAAACCATCCGAGGAGTGGGATATCGATTCCGAGAGGAGAAAGAATGAACCTTCCTTTCCAGAGGAAATTGATAGTTTTATTTATCTTTCTCTCCTTTTTGCTTCTTTTGATTCAAGGGTACCTCGTCTATGGTCTAAAAAAATCTTTCCTTCTTTCTTCCTTGATCAGTGTTGGGATCGTCACTCCTTTGGCCTATATGATTTTGAGATATTTCACCCAACCGATCAGAGAAATGACGGATAGGGTGAAGCGGTTAACTGGCAGTAAATCGGATCGAGACGCTCATGTCTATTCAGAGGATGAGCTGGGAAGGCTATCAAAGTCAATCGGTGAGATGGGTACTCAACTTCAAAAAAAGATCGACGAGGTCTCCAAAGAAAGGGATTATCTTCAAACGATTCTTAAGGGTATGGTTGAGGGTGTTCTCGTCGTGGATGAAAGGGGTCGCATCCTGATGGTGAACGATGCCCTCCGAAAGATATTGTCTCTCTCTTCGGAGGTCGTTGATAAAGCACCTTTGGAAGTTATCCGTAATGCGGAGTTAGAGGAGGCGATTCGAGAGGCGATTCAGAAAGGAAAAAGTGCAGCCTTTGAATTAACCTTTCCATTATCCGGAGGGAAAACACTCGAGGTCAACGTGGTGGGAATTTCTCCCTCCCCCGAAGAGATAGGCCAAGAGGGTGAAAAGAGAAAAGGGGCGATTGCTGTCTTTCATGATATTAGCCGATTGAAGGAGTTGGAAAAAATTAGGCAGGATTTTGTGGCCAATGTCTCTCATGAATTGAGAACTCCATTGACTACCATCAAAGGTTATACGGAGACACTTTTAGATGGAGCCTTGAAGGAAGAAGTGGGACCTCGATTTCTCCAGGTCATCCAGAAACATGCCGATCGTTTGACAAAAATTGTTGAAGACCTTTTGACGCTATCCAAGATCGAATCTAAAGAGTTTTATCTGAAATGGGAACGTCTTCCCCTTTCTGGGCTGATCGATGACGTTTTGGATTTTGTCAAAGAGGCGGCAGAGAAGAAGAAAATATCCATCTCACGAAGCATCCTTCCTTCTTCTCTTGAAGTGATGGGGGACCGAAGTTATTTAGAACAGGTGTTCATCAATCTTCTGGATAATGCTATCAAATATACCCATGAGACAGGAGAGATTTCGATCTCTGCCCTTGAAAAAGGGCAAAGAGAGATTCAAGTTGTGATCAAAGACAATGGCATTGGAATTCCAAAAGAAGACCTTTCCAGAATTTTTGAACGTTTTTACAGGGTGGATAAAGGGAGGTCCCAAGAATTAGGTGGCACCGGCCTCGGACTCTCCATTGTCAAACATTTGGTTCAAGCCCATGGTGGAAGGGTGTGGGCAGAGAGTAAGCTCGGGGAAGGATCCACCTTTTATTTTACTCTGCCCCACATCGCCTTGGATGCAGGGCAAAACCCGACGAAGCCCTGAACGTGAAATAGTTCAGGGGGATTAAAGGTCCTTGAAAGAACTCTCGATTCGACCCAAATCGGATTCTGCAATATGAACAACAAAGATGGATTCATTGGCACCCTCCATAGCAGAACCGTAGATGTAATCGATGTTCACATTCGCTTCGCCAAATCTTTTCGCCACTCTACCAAGCATCCCCGGTTGATTTACCAATCTGAATACTAATACCTGATCTTTGTCTATCAAATGCTTGGATTTGATCAATGTCTTCTCGGCTTCGGGAGCTTTGTCTACCAGAAGTCGGATCAGGGAATAATCTGAAGAGTCTTTTAAGATACCCCGATAACTCTCAGCCAGGGCAATCCGCCTACCCGTTTTTTCTCTCATGTTATAAAGCTCTTTGACCGAATCCTTTGCATTTTGAATGCTCATAGCTAGGATATTGACATTTGACGCTTTGAGCACATCGCAGAGTTTCGAGAGCTCCCCGGGTGCATTCGTTAAGATCACTGAAAGTTGAGTTTTTTCCTCCATCGTCCCCTCCCTCTTCTTAACCCAGAATTAACGAAATGGTGAACGAAAATTAACAAATTGACGGCAGAAGGTCAAGCCTTAAAAGGATTAAATGTCACATAATTTTCATTTTTTTGACATCTTCTTGTCACATTAGGGGGTTAATCTAAAAACATGAAAAAATGGTTGCTGGCTGATCTGCACATTCATTCAACCTTCAGCGATGGGTCTATGCCGGTGGAAGAGATTGTAAAGATTTATGGGGAAGCAGGTTTCGATGTGATCGCCATCACCGACCATCTTTTTGATACCCAATCCCCGAGGAGTCTCGAAATTCACGAAGAAGGAAAATCGATCAAGGATGTTGAGGCTTACTTCCAAAAAATCGAAGAGGTCTCCCAGTGGGCGAAACAGACCTTTGGCCTTTTAGTCATCCCTGGTCTTGAGATTTGTAACCTTTCTGAAGATTACCATATCCTTGGTATTGATTTGAAGGAAGGCGTAAATCCAAATCAAGATGCAGAGGGCGTGATCAAAGAGATTCATCGTCAGGGCGGCCTTGCCATCGCTTCTCATCCCCATTTGAAGCTTTCCTACTTCTTACAAGGGGACACCCTATCTATTCAGAGGCATCCTCTCCATCTATGGAAATATCGGGGGAGATATGTGGGTAAAATCGATGCATGGGAGATTGCCAACCGCGAAGACCTCTTTCCCATTATAGGATTGGAACGTTACCCTTTCTTGGCCAGTTCCGATTTTCATGAACGCCATCACCTCACCTCTTGGAAGTCACTCATCCTTGCCGAAAAGGATAAGGAAGATGTCAAGAAAGCTATTATTGAGAAGAGTGTTAGCCTCTTCTTCTTTAGAGATGGGATAGAAAGTAGTATTCCGCCTCAGATCGAAAATCGTGAAGCATTTGGAGAAACGATTATGGACGACGAAAAGGATTGGGAGGGTCCCGGAAAAGCTAAGATCTTAATCGCCGATGACGAAAGAGATCTTGTGGAGATGCTCTCCTATAACCTCCAGAAAAAGGGATATAAAACGATCAACGCCTACGATGGATTTGAGGCCTGGGAGAGAATCGAATCAGAAAACCCTGACCTCCTCATCCTCGACCTGATGATGCCAGGTATTGATGGCTGGGAACTCTGTCGCCTGATCCGTCGTAGTCAAAAAAAAGAGATCAATGAGATGGGAATATTGATGCTCACCGCCAGAGCCATGCCAGAAGACAAGGTCTATGGCCTTGAGCTTGGGGCCGACGATTATCTCACCAAGCCTTTTTCTCTTCATGAATTAATTCTAAGGGTTGGAAATATCGTCAATAAAAAGAACTCCATTCATGGGTTAAATGAGGAGGTGGATCATCTTCGTTTTGAAATAACAAATACTGAAAAGAATCTTCGAAGAGTAGTCCATGATCTGAAAAATCATCTTCTCTCCATGGGCATATCAGCAAAGCTGCTGTTGCGCAGGAGAAAGAAGGAGGAGAAGTTGAGATTTACCACGAATATTTACGAAAACAGCCTCCGACTGACTCGATGGGTAGAGGACATCCTTAGATTTTATGATCTCTCTTCGCAGGGATTGAAATACGAGATGAAAGAAGTGGAGATTCAATCAATGGTTGAACAAGCGGTCGATCTGTTGAGAGACTTAGGAAAGAAAAAGGAAATCGAGATCCTCTTTCATTCATCTCCTCCTGTTTTATCCATCCAATGTAGTGAGCCATTGTTGCAGAGGGCCCTCGATAACCTCATCTCTAACGCACTGAAATATACGCCAAATGGAGGAAGCGTGGAGGTGTCTGTAATTCCATACTCAAGGAAGGACGATGAAGGCATCGTGGAAATTTCTGTCAGGGATACTGGGATAGGAATTCGTGAGGAGGATATGGAAAGAATCTTTGAACCTTTCTATAGAGGAAAAAATTCTTTATCAGAAAATGGTTTGGGCTTGGGTCTATCTTTTACAAAAGAAGTGGTGGATTTGCACAGGGGGAGAATCTTAGTCCACAGTGAACCCAATAAGGGGAGCACATTTTCCATCCTCTTACCCGTTAAGGGTAATTTTAAAGCAGAGGAGATGGAAAGAGGTCATGGGATTATTTAAATCAAAAGGAAGAATTGTAATGAATTATGAATTTGTGTATGAAGAGGATTTTTTGATTATCAAATTATCAGGTTCTACCGGAGTAAACGAACGTCTCCTGGTAAAGGAACATGTGGCTTCTCACCTCCAGCAACCAAACCAAAAGGTCATTGTTGATTTAGAGGGTCTCAACGAAACAGAGGGAGTATATCTCTTAGGAGTCTTGAATACGATAAAGATGGAATTTCAACTCATGGGTGGAGAGGTTAAACTCTGCTCCTTGAGGCCGAGTCTTTATCGTTATTTTAAGGAAAATCGTTTGGATCGGATTTTCGATATTGTGCAGCCGGCAGAACAAGCCAAACGAAGTTTTAAGGGGAAAAGCAATGGGAGCTAAAACAGAAGAGATCCAGCAAGATATTTATCTTTTAAAAGGGGAAGGAAAAGGTAGTCACAATTATCTGGTCCGTGCAGCTTATCGAAATGTTTTGATCGATTCAGGCCTGGACCAAAATTTTCTTCGTCTTCAGGAACAACTGCTCAGCCTAGGGCTGAAGCTCAGGGATATTGACGTGGTGATCAATACCCATGAGCATTTGGATCACATCGGTTCCAACCGGTATTTCCAGGAATCTTCTTTGATCGCTGCACACCGTTTCGCGGCAACCAAGATTACTCTCGAAGATCACTATGTGACCCTCTACCGTTCTGGAGACCTGAACGAGGTGCCGCTCCGCGTACATCTCTGGTTGGAGAATAGATCACTTTTCGACCTCGGAAGTCATACTCTTGAAGTAATCCATACGCCGGGACATACGTCAGGCTCCATATGTATCTATGAGTTCAAAACAAAGGTTCTTTTCTCAGGAGATACGGTGTTTGAGGGAGGCACCCTTTCCTATATTGCCGAATCTGGAAGCGTAGGAGATTACATCAATTCTATCATGCGATTAGAGGCTCGGAAGATATCAAAGATCTTTCCAGGTCATGGAGACATTTCTCAAAATCCCGAGCAGGATTTATCCGAGGCAATTATCAATGCGAAGAAACTATTGCGGTGAGAGAAGACCGTTTCAATCATAGACTATTCCCCATCTAAATCCGTAAGCACGCGCCCATATTCGACACTTTCGTCGAAGAAATTAAATCTCAGAGAGGGCTAGACTAATTGTTTCGATTAAAAGTCTTAGGATAATTAAGTCGAAATGGAGGTGAAAAAAGATGGTTCATGAAAATTTCAAGGAATCGTAACATAAATGTAACAAAGGTGTTTTAAAATTTTCTAATCAAAAATCAATCAAACATATTTTATGGGGAGGTAAAATTATGAAACGTTTTAGCATAAGAATTTGGATTTTACTCATCAGTATCGGTTTCGCCGCTATTGCCTTTCATGGGACCATTGCAGAAGCTCAGACGGCGATGATCCAAATCAAAGGCTCCGATTCTGAGGTCAACCTGGTTCAAAGATTAGCCGAGGTTTTTATGCAGAAAAACCCTGGGGTGAACATTGCGGTCACCGGAGGGGGATCTGGAACTGGAATTGCTGCATTGATTAACAAGACGACGGATATCGCCAATTCGTCGAGGGGTATGGAACCAAAGGAAGAAGAAGCAGCAAAAAAGGCAGGGGTTCAACCTTTCCGAATCATTTTTGCGACAGATGGCATTTCGATCATAACCAATCCAGCGAATCCAATAACCAAGCTTACCTTAGAACAATTGGGGAAGATCTTTAAAGACGAGATCACCCATTGGAAAGAAGTGGGAGGTACTGATGCAAAAATCTCCCTTTATGGCAGACAGAGCAATTCTGGAACGTACGTCTTTTTCAGAGAATTAGTGGTTAAAGCCGACTATTCTCCTCATATGAAGGCGATGAACGGAAATGCACAGATTGTTGAAGCTATAAAAAAGGACCAAGATGGGATTGGCTATGTTGCTGTAGGTTATGTGGTAAATGAAAAGGATGAGGTGATGCCTGGAATAAAAATTATTAACATTGCAAAGGATGGAAAATCAGAGGCTTACAGCCCCGCCAAGATGGAAAATGTGATGTCTAAAAAGTACCCGATCACCAGACCTTTAAACCAGTATACGAATGGGAAACCCTCGGGTAAGCTTTCCGATTTCATTAAGTTCGAGCTTAACAAGGAAGGACAGGAAATTGTCCGCAAGGAAGGATTTTTCCCAGTCCAGAAGGAATGGATGGAATTTAACCGAAAGCAAGGTATTTAATGGAGGTTTCTTGGATCCAGGAAATTGGGAGGGAGAGTTTCTACAAACAAGTTTCGGAGAACTTTCCCTCGATCTTCTTATCGAAAGGTTGTAAACATTTACGTGAATAAAAAAATCCACGAAACTCAGACGAGAATTGTTTTTACCAAATTTCAAAGGCGAAAGCTTAAAGAAGTCCTCATTGAAAAATTCTTCTTACTGAATGGTCTGTTGGCGATCGTCATCCTTCTGGGTATCTTTTCTCTCTTATTCATCAAGAGTTTCCCAGCTATCCGAGAACTCGGTTGGAAGAGTTTTTTCGGGAGCACCGTATGGAATCCCAATTCCTATACGACTCCACAGTACGGCATTCTCTCCCTGATCCTCAGCACCCTCATGGTTACTCTTGGGGCACTATTTATTGCTGTCCCTTTAGGGGTGGCTTGTGCGGCTTTCCTTTCTGAGGTAGCTTCTCCAAGAATCCGCGAGGTCCTTAAACCTGTCGTAGAGATTTTGGCAGGAATCCCATCGGTAGTGGTAGGATTTCTTGGTATCGTCTTACTCAATCCTCTGATCGCAAAAGTTTTTGTAATTTCAAATGGCCTGAATGCTTTAAACGGAGCTATCCTTCTTGCTATTATGTCACTGCCGACCATCATCAGCCTTTCCGAGGACGCCCTCCGTGCCGTTCCCAACACATATAAAGAAGGCTCTTTGGCTCTCGGTGCGAATCCTTGGCACACCCTTATTCATGTCTCTCTTCCATCTGCGTTATCTGGCATTATTGCTTCGATTATGCTCGGAATGGGACGGGCCATTGGAGAGACCATGACCGTACTGATGGCCACAGGCAATGCCCCTGCTCTGACCTTTAACTTTTTGGAAGCTGTCCAGACCATGACCGCCACCATTGCCATTGAACTCGGTGAGGTCCCCTATAATACAACCCATTACTATGCTTTATTTGTCATCGGCCTTGTTCTCTTTGCCATGACCTTTGTTGTGAATCTGGTTTCGGACATCATTCTCCAGAAATATCAGGAAGTGGAAAGATGAGAAAAAGCTTGTCTGAACGAATAGGCTTCTTTTTACTTACCCTCGCAGGGATTCTGGTCCTTTTCATTCTGGGCGTAATTCTGCTAGATATATTTTCCAAAGGGATTAAAACCATCTCCTGGGAATTTCTGACCCAGCCTCCCCGAGAGGGAATGACAAAAGGAGGCATCTCCCCAGCCATCTTGGGGACATTTGTGGTGAGCCTGATCACCGTGATCTTTGCTGTTCCTCTCGGCATGTTTGCTGCCATCTACCTCCATGAGTATGCTCGACCAGGGAAAATGACTCGCTTGATCCGACTGTCCATTCGAAACCTCTCCGGTGTGCCATCGATTGTTTATGGCCTCTTTGGAGTTGCGCTCTTTGTCCAGATGCTGAAATTCGGGACCTCTATTCTTTCCTCCGGGTTAACCCTGGGGCTCTTAACTCTGCCCTGGACGATTACAGCCTGTGAGGAGGCCCTCAAAACAGTCCCTCAATCTTACCGGGAAGGTGCTTTCGCACTGGGAGCCACAAAATGGTATGCCATCCGGACAAATGTCTTGCCCTATGCTGTTCCTGGCATGTTAACTGGAGTGATTCTGGGACTATCTCGAGCTGCCGGGGAAACGGCCCCTATTCTCTTCACGGGCGCTGCTTTTTTTCTTCCCCACCTGCCCAGATCGTTATTCGACCAGTTCATGGCTCTGCCCTACCACCTTTATATCTTAGCCACTCAGCACCAGGCTATTGAAAAGGTTCGACCTATTGCTTACGGTACAGCCCTTGTCCTCTTGGGGTTAATCTTTTTGCTCAATCTGTCAGCTGTCTGGATTCGTTATCGTTATCGCCAGAGGATGAGAGGATAAGGAATGGATAAAAATATAAAGATGTTTGTTCGGAATTTGAATTTCTACTACGGAAACGTTCTGGCGCTCAAGAATGTCAATTTGGATATTTTAACGAATCATGTCACTGCTCTGATTGGACCATCAGGGTGCGGGAAGACCACTTTCCTCCGCTGCCTGAATCGTATGAATGACGTTGTGGAAGGGGCACGGGTGGAGGGTCAGATTTTACTTGATGGAGAGGACATCTACAGTCCAGAGATGGATTCGGTACAGATTCGCCGCCGCATTGGTATGGTCTTCCAGAAATCAAACCCCTTCCTCAAGACTGTTTTCGAGAACGTCGCCTATGGGTTGAGAATCGATAACCCCTATTCCAAAGCGGAGCTTACAGCGAGGGTGGAGAAAAGTCTAAGGGACGCAGCCCTCTGGGAGGAGGTAAAAGATCGACTGAACGATCGGGCCTTTGAGCTTTCCGGAGGACAACAGCAACGACTTTGTATTGCTCGCGCCTTGGCCGTAGAACCAGAGGTCATTCTAATGGACGAACCTGCTTCAGCATTAGACCCTATTGCAACCCTTAAGATTGAAGAACTTATCCAGGAGTTGAAAAAGAAATATACCATCGTCATTGTCACCCACAATATGCAACAGGCGGCTCGGGTCTCTGATTATACAGCCTTTTTCTATTTGGGGGAGCTCATCGAAGTGGACCGTACCGAGAAAATTTTCACTCGCCCGGGTCTTAAGAAGACAGAGGATTACATCACCGGACGCTTCGGTTAAACCATTCTCTAAGGAAAAGGAAGAACTCATCAGGGATTATCATTTCATAACCCCCTTGATCAAAGAATCATAATTTGGTAATTTCGAACTAACAGAATCAAAGGATTATGATCTTTAAGAAAGTATCCTGATGACAGAATCTGGCCCTACTGTAAAGATGGAGACACGAGGACTCCATTTCTATTACGGGTCTAACCATGCCCTTAAAAATATCAATATCGTTGTGAGAGAACACCAGATCACTGCTCTGATCGGGCCTTCTGGATGTGGGAAATCAACCTTTCTCCGTACTCTCAACCGCTTAAACGAACTGATCCCTAAAACCCGGATCAAAGGGACCATTACCCTTGATGGTCAGGACATCTATCAGCCGGGTACGGATGTCGTCTCTCTCAGGCAACGGGTCGGCATGGTCTTTCAGCGTCCGAATCCTTTCCCAAAAAGCATCTTCGAAAACGTTGCATTTGGTCCGAGGGTGTTGGGAGGGCGCACGAAGAGAGAAATTGATGAAAAAGTGGAGCAGAGCCTCAAGGCGGCTGCGCTCTGGCCAGAAGTGTCAGACCGCCTCAATATCAATGCTTTGAGCCTCACCCTGGGGCAACAACAGCGCATTTGCATTGCACGCGTGTTGGCCGTTCAACCCGAAGTTATTCTGATGGATGAACCCTGCTCCGCTCTGGATCCCTTAGCTACCAAGAAGATCGAAGAGCTCATGCAGGAGCTAAAGAAGAACTATACCATTGTCATCGTTACCCACAATATGCAGCAGGCAGCGCGGACTTCCGATTGGACAGGATTTTTCCATCTGGGGGAAATGTTGGAATATGATGCAACGGAGGCCATTTTTACACGGCCTAAAAATCCCCAAACAGAAAAATACATCACGGGGAGATATGGATAACCAACATCAAATTGCAAATTTCAAAATTCAAAATTCAAAAATCTTATCCTGGATTTTCTCTTGCCTTTTGATCCTTTCGATCTGTGTGGGTTGCCAAAGATCCAAGGCAGGGATCACTGTGGCGGGTTCCACTTCGGTTGAGCCTTTTGCTGAATTATTGGCCGAGGAATATATGTCTCGCCATCCAGATTCCCATATCTATGTTCAGGGCGGTGGGTCCACGGCAGGAATTGAGGCCGTCATGAGCCGCGCAGCAAACATTGGAATGTGTTCACGTCCTTTAATGGGGAAAGAAAAGAATCTCTATGCAGTGACCATTGCCAAGGATGCCATTGCCATCATCCTACATCCCCAAAACCCCACCCAGGATCTCTCATTAGATCAAATCAGGGAGGTCTTCTCCGGAAAAATAAGGAATTGGAAGGAGTTGGGGGGACCTCACCACTCCATTGTTTTGGTCACCCGGGAGGAAGGTTCGGGAACGCGAGAGGCTTTCCAAAAATTTGTAATGGGAAAAGAGGATATCAGCCTTGAAGCCTTGGTCCAGGACTCCAATGGTGCTGTCCGCCAGGTCGTAGCGAGCAACCATAATACCATCGGATATATTTCATTAGGTTTAGTCAATGATCAGGTAAAGGAATTGAAAATCTCAGGGGTGAAACCCAATATGACTAATATTGACAATGGCCGATATATATTGGTCAGGCCGTTCTTATTTGTTTTTAATGAGGAACCCGTGGGAGAGGCGAAATCCTTTTTAGAATTTGTCTTGAGCCCATTGGCTCAAAAACTACTTTTAAAAGAAGGGCTCGTACCCGTTCTCCCAAAACTTGCTCAGAAATAATCATGAATTTTAAAGAGAAAATCATTGAAAAAATCTTTCTTTTGATCGCCCTCTCATCCATTACTATACTTGCCTTGATCACTTTCTTCATTTTTGAAGAAGGAATTCCTTTGATCTTGAAGATCGGTCCCAAAGCTTTCCTCCTCGGGGAGAAATGGATTCCAAGTAAGGGTTTATTTGGCATCTTCCCGATGATCGTCAGCTCTTTCTGGGTGACCTTTGGGGCTCTCCTTTTAGGTATTCCTCTTGGATTAGCCTGTACGATTTTTTTATCGGAGTTGATTCCTCCTTCCATGGGAATATTATTGAGACCTGCCATTCAGCTTCTGGCCGCCATTCCCTCGGTCATCTATGGTTTCTGGGGGCTGATCGTCCTTGTCCCTTTGATTCAAAATTATTTAGGAGGACCTGGCCTGAGCATCCTTGCAGGATCTCTGGTTTTAAGCTTCATGATCCTACCCACCATCATCACGATCTCAGAGGATTCCCTCAAAGCCCTTCCTCCTTCTTATAAAGCAGGGGCCCTCGCATTAGGGGCAACACACTGGCAGACCATCTGGCGTGTATTAATCCCGGCTGCCAAATCTGGAATTGTGGCCAGCATCATTTTAGGTATGGGCCGTGCCATTGGAGAGACCATGGCCATGATCATGATCCTGGGAAATGCAGTGAAAATGCCAAACTCATTCCTGGATTCAGCCAGGACACTCACCACAAATATCGGTATTGAAATGGGATATGCCTCTGGAGATCACCGACAGGCCCTTTTTGCAACTGGAATTGTTCTTTTCTTCATCATCATGGCCTTGAATACCCTGGCCATTTTTCTCTCACGACGGAGAGTCCATTGATCATTAATCGTACTCGATATTGGACCCAGGGCATTGCAAAAATCCTCATCTGGATGGGTGCTATATCAACCATTGCAGTGATGATCTTGATCCTCTTCCAGATTTTAAGGGAGGGACTGCCTGTTCTCCATCTCCGTTTTTTTCTCGAATTTCCAAAAAATATGGGCCGGGAGGGCGGCATCTTCTCCACCATCATTGGAACCATGGCTTTGACGGGTGTGGCCATTCTTTTTGGTGCTCCTCTGGGAGTTGGGACAGCCGTCTTTTTGAGAGAGTATACAAGAGAGAGCAAAATAAGCCGGGTCATTCGTTTTGGGACGGACTGCCTGGCAGGAGTGCCCTCCATTATCTTTGGGTTGTTCGGGTTTGTCTTTTTTGTCATCAAGCTTAATATGGGATGGTCAATCCTTTCTGGTGGATTAACTTTAGCAGCCATGATCTTGCCTACTGTGATCAGTACGGCCGAAGAGTCAATCAGGGCAATTCCTCCTTCCCACCGCGAAGTGAGTTACTCTCTTGGCGGGACGAAGTGGCAGACAATCACCCGGGTGGTACTTCCCAGCGCATTGCCGGGAATCTTTACAGGTATATTACTCAGTGTGGGGAGGAGTATCGGAGAGACCGCTGCAGTCATTCTAACGGCCGGCTCCTCCCTGGTGATGCCCACCTCTCTTTTCTCCCCCATCCGAACCATGGCTGTCCATTTCTATATCCTCGCCAGAGAGGGGATCTCCATGGAGATGGCTTACGGGACTGGAGCGACTTTGATCTTGCTCGTCCTGATCATTAATGTGATCGCTCAATGGTTGATCGACCGGTATATTCGGCATCGGACCTAAAGGTGTTTTATGTATCAAGGGAATAAAATCGTCATCAAGGATTTTAATTTCTATTATAATTCCGATCAGGCCCTCCGGAATATCAGCCTCGATATTCGATCCAAGGGGATATTTACCATCTTCGGCCCGGCTCGCAGTGGAAAAACGACGCTTCTCAAAAGTCTTAATCGACTAACGGATCTGATCTTTGGGGCCAGCCATACCGGGGCCATCTTCTTAGATGAAACGGATATCTATGATCCAAAGATGGATCTGACGCATCTCAGGAGACGCATTGGAATGGTTTTTGATCTTCCCACCCCACTCCCCATGTCCATTTTCGATAATATTGCCTATGGTCCTAAATTGAGCGGCACAAATCGAAGGAATCGGTTGAATGAAATTGTCGAGAAAGCACTTCGATCTGCTGTGCTTTGGGAAGAGGTCAAGGACCGTCTGCATACCTCAGCCCTTCGACTTTCTGGAGGGCAACAACAGCGCCTCTGCATCGCTCGTGTCTTGGCTTTGGAACCAGAGGTTCTTTTGCTTGATGAGCCCTGTTCAGGATTGGACCCCATTTCTACATCCAGCATTGAGGAAACTCTCTTCCAATTAAAAAAAGACTATACCATTATTTTGGTACCCCATAACATTCAACAGGCCTCCCGGGTGGCTGATCGGGCAGGATTTTTTTTGAATGGCGATTTGGTTGAAGAAGGACCGGTTTATCAAATCTTTACCAAACCCAGAGATAAGCGAACTGAGGATTATGTCACCGGACGTTTCGGTTAAAAAAGGAATGATTGCTCAGATTCAAAAAATGGATTACACAGATGAGGCAGAGAGATAAAGTTACAGAACGTATCATTGGATGCTGTTTTAAAGTTCATAGAGAGTTGGGCCCGGGATTTAACGAAAGAATATATCATAATGCGTTAAAGGTATTGTTTGATCAGGAAGGACTGCAATACCGGACAGAAAAGGAATTTGAAGTGTTTTATTTGAATAAAAGAGTAGGGAGTTTTAGAGCGGATTTGGAAGTTGAAAATGAAGTGATCGTTGAAATCAAATCTTTAGCGGGAAATATTCCGGCCCTTTTTGAATATCAACTACTCTCTTATTTAAAGGCTTCTGAACTTCATCTTGGTTTATTAATTAATTTTGGAAATAAGAGTTGCCAAATAAAGCGAGTGGTATTTAAACCAGTGTAATCTTAACTGAAATCTGTGTAATCACTTGTAATAAAAGGAGAACACCTATGGTTACAGAAACTCATTTTCAAAAAGAATTGGAGGAATTGAAGGAGAATCTACTGAAGATGGCGGCGATGGTGGAAGAGGCCATCCGCGATGCTGTAAAATCTCTAGTCAAAAGAGATTCTGATCTTGCCCAGAAAACGTTTGAATTTGAAGATCGAATTAACAAAATGGAAATCGTCATCGATAATATGTGTTTGAAACTCCTTGCCTTAAGACAACCTATGGCAGTGGACCTCCGCTTTATCACCTCGGCGATGAAGATCATCACAGATCTTGAAAGAATGGGTGATCAGGCAGTCAATATTGCCGAGCGTGCCATCTCATTAAACCAGGAACCCCAGCTCAAACCATATATCGATATTCCCCGGATGGCTGAGATTGCCCAATCAATGGTCAAGGATGTCTTAGATGCTTTTGTAAACCGAGACTCCAAACTGGCTCGTTCCGTTTGTGAGAGAGATGATCTGGTCGACGGGTTAAACGATCAGGTAGTGAGAGAACTCCTTACTTATATGATGTCCGATCCAAAAACCATTCCTCGGGCCGTCCACCTGATAATTGTTGCCCGATGTCTGGAACGAATTGCCGACCACGCCACAAACATCGCCGAAGATGTGATCTTTATGGTAGATGCTCTGGTCATCAAACACCATGCCGATGAAAAAAAAGAGGAAGAGGAAAAATAAGCACCAAATTCCAAGCATCAAATAACAAACAAGTTCCAATGACCGAAAATCAAAATCCCCTCTTCCTCCCCCTCTCCCCCTGGGGGAGAGGGATGGGGTGAGGGAGTCATTTGGACATCGGAGTTTGGAGTTTATTTGGAATTTGTAATTTGAAATTTGGGATTTGAAAGATGATCGGTTTGCCTCACAAAAAATATGACACAGACCCTGAAATCCTCAAAAAACAAGTCACTGTTGAAACCTACCGGTCGGGGGGACCAGGTGGCCAGAGGAAGAATAAGGTTGAAACCGCAGTCCGCTTAAAGCATCTCCCCTCTGGTTTAACAGTGATCGCTACGGAACATCGGTTTCAAGCAGAAAATCGAAAGCTTGCCTTTGAAAGGCTTCGTGCACGTCTGATAAAGTTGAATCAGCCAAGAAGACGTCGAATACCGACTTCGGTCTCAATGAAGGACATTGAAAAGAGAATAGAAGAAAAGAAGATCCGTTCTAAAAAGAAACGCCTGAGACAAAAATCCAAAAAAGCGTTGGAAGAGTGGAATTAGAGATGAAATTTACTCTCTACGCTTAACTCTTCTGGTAAGTAGTAATGACCCGTTGAGCCTTGAATAGGACACGGCCTATGCTTCCCTTTGGAACGAGTTCTACATCGTTCTCAACTCCGAGTCCATTGTGAATGGCCCCCTCAACCATTTTTACCAATGAACGGACATCTTTGACCTCAGGTTTATATTCCACTTTTAGCTTGAGCCTATCTAACTTTGGTTTGTCCAAAATGATTTGGTAGTCATATCCCAATTCAGGAATGGTGCCAAGAACCTCTTCGACATCAATAGGGAAGAGTTTCTTCCCTTTGATATCGATGATCTGAACCATCCTCCCTCTTACTTTAGACATTTTGGGATGTGTCCTTCCACAGGGACAGACTTCATAAGGAAGGACGCTGGCAACATCACTGATCCTAATTCTGATCCTTGGAATCGCTCGGCGGATAAGATTGGTCATCACTAACTCCCCCTCTTCTCCAGGTCCCAGCATTTGTTGCGTCTCAGGATTGACTGTCTCCATGATAATCCTATCCGCGCTGATGTGAAGCCCCTTCCCATAATCACATTCCGAAGCAAGCTCACCCGCTGTAGAGGCAGCATAATAATCACGAAAGATAGTCCCATAGTCATCTTTTGCTTTCTTTTTGTATGACTCGGCTATGCCCTCCCCAATTCCTACGATCAACCGTATGTCCGTATCTCGGATATCGATACCTAATTCCTTGGCTTTTTCAAAGTATTGGAAAGCCATGCTGGGCATTGTTTCCAGGACTGTGACATGCATCATCTTCCCCAATACGATCTGATTTTCCATCCTGCCTCTTCCTGCCTGCTCTCCTACTGTTCCTGCACCCAGAGCCCTGCTGACCAAACTCAAACAAGGGAGACCCATGGTATGTTGGACAATATCTTTTGGTCTTACACCTATGGTCCACTCCAGCCTGGCTGCAGAATCAATACAGGCAATGTCAAAATCGTTTCGGGTCATGGCGAGGGGTTCCGGGAAACCCGTGGTTCCGGAACTTGAACAACACTGATGAACCTCAATCCAAGGAACAGAAAGTTTGTCCTCCAGAGGGGCATTACGAATCTCGTCGTCCTCGACGAGTGGCAATTTTTTTAAATCCTCAATGGTGTGGATATCGCTTGGCTTGACACCTGCTTCATCATATTTCCGTTTGTAAAACTTCGACTTCTCATAGGCGTAAGACACCAATTCCCGAAGCCGCTCTCCCTGTAGCTTTCTCAGTTTATCTATGGGCATGGTTTCTGTTTCTGGGTCCCAATATTTTTTCTCTTCGGCCATGGCTATCTCCTTTCTAAAAAAGTTACCAGGAAAGGTTAAAGGAAATTTGGCTGAATGCCCCACCTTAACGGAATGATCAAGTGACTCGCCTTGAATGCCATCATATCACAGAAATAAGAAAATCGGAACAATTCTCCCATAAATGTATTGACAATTAATAGGGATTCAGTAAAATTTAGGGGGTCTGGCGGTGTAGCTCAGTCGGTCAGAGCATGCGGCTCATATCCGCAGTGTCCGGGGTTCAAATCCCTGCACCGCCACCAATTATATCCACTACTTAAGTTATTACCCTTACCACCAAAACCCCCTCCCGTGCTAATGCCCGTGCTAATCCTTTCGATCTGGTCAAGGATATTCACTGCCCTTATTCTCCGTTCTTTTAAGGAGTAGAGATACTTCTTGGTGGTGTTAAGGTTTGTATGCCCAAGCAGTTCGCTAACGGTGACGATATCAGGAGTATATTCCTCGCTTCCCATAGCTATTGTGGAAGCAAAATAGTCCCTTAAATCTTTTGCCGTGATCTTAATCCCGGTCAGCTTATGAACCTTCTTGAAAATCTTATCCCTTCGTAGGATCCTCGATCCGTCCTTATGGTGAAACAAAAACGGGGAATCGTCCTTAAACCCTTCCAGGACCTTTAGAGTCTCGAATAATCCCGTACAGATCGGGACCTTCCTTAAAGATTCTCTGGTTTTCGTGCCTCTCAGGATAATTTCAAGGTTTGGGTAATCAACGTCCTCCCAGGCGGTCCTCAAAGCCTCAGACAATCTCGCACCTGTGTACTTCAAGAGCCTAAAAAAGAGGAGTTCCGGTCCTTCCAGTACAGACTCACATTTCATTATTTCCTCAGGAGTGAACCCCTGTTTTATCACTTTATCCGGCTTGATTCTCTTTCGGTTTACTTTCCTCATAGGGTTGACCGATAGGATTTCTTCTCTTACAGCCCAGTTAAACAATGAATTCAGGTCCGTGATGTAATGGTAAATCGTGTTTTTCGTAATCGGCCTCTTTAACTGCTCATCAATGAACGATTCAATTTCAAGATGGTTTATGTCTTTCAATCTCCTTCCCTCTCCAAAAAAGCGAATCAGAAGGCTCTTAAAATTGGAATAAAGCCCTTTTATTCTCCATTCCGATTTCCCCACCCTAACAGAATATTCCAAATACTTATTTACAGCCTCCACGAATGGAATGCTCGAATCTATCACAGGAAGATCTTTTTGCAGTTTTTCCAAAAACTCTTGGTAAGCCTCAACCGCCTCCTCCCGAGTGCCCCATACGTGCTTTCTGTAGTTCTTCCCACGATACCAATGACGATACCCCCATTTTCCGGTATCTTTCCTTCTGTTGATGGGCATTCTTTATCACCTCCTCTCTTTCAACCCTTGAATTTATATAATCTATTACATCCTGTTTTCTATAACGAATTCTACCTCTCCCGTTTCCGGGTCTTGTTTTCTTTAAACCAATCCTATGTATCATGCTTGGTTTAAATCTTAAGACTTCTGCAACCTCCTCTTTTGTCATGACATCAGGGTACTTTTCCAGCGAGCTCATAGCATTGCGAAAGCAGATCAATCCTTAAGTCTCTTAATTGTTTCCTCTGCCTTCTTAAGCCTCTCTTTCTTAAGTTTCTGTATGTCCTCTGTTGGAATCATGATGTACATTCCCTTTCGTGGCGTTATTACCTTCACCCATAATGGTAGATCATCCCAATCCAAATCTTCATCCCAAACTCTGTAAACCCTAATTTTCCCCTCCTTCTCAAGCTGGTGAATGTATGACCTAGATACATGGAGTTTATCTGCAGCTCCACCGGGTGAAACCATGTCATAATTAAACTCTTCAAGTACTTTATCAAATTCTTTTTGATTCTTACAAACAACCGTTCTTGGACCAAAATTTGAAGTTTGCTCCTTCTCTTCCTGCCTGTCTGCCCAATAACTCAATTTTCTAAGTTTCTTTTTCATTCCAATAACCCTCTCATATCCTTATTTGTAGATTTACTTAACATATATTAATTAACTTGTCAAGTATTATTTTGCACCTTGCCGTTGAGATATGGCATTAATGACAAGCCCAGGAGCCACCGGTTCACTTTCGCTCCCACGCTACCGCTTCCACGAGCTTACAGGAGCATGAGTGCCTGTAGATAGACGAACGCATGACTCCCTGAATGACGGTGCCCCCCTTGAACCACGCTCCGCTAAGGGAACCCCCCAGAACATCCGGCTCTTTCTTTATCCCCTGGGTAGGGTTTTCTTTTAAGGAGAAGTCCGAAGAAGGGACGACTTTAGGTACGAAGCTTAAAGGCTTCGTGGCCGGCCCGCTAACGCTGCCGCCGGCCACTTCCCGAACCCTCTTAATAAAGATTTGCCCGCCAATTACCCGCCCACTTTTTAAAGCACTATCAATGTCAAGCAAATTCAAGAGCCGGCCTGATTCAGTATAAAATAATCTTTTACCCCCTCCCCTTATCATCGCCTTTATCTCTCTTGAGGTGTCCAAAACCACTTCCGCCCTGTGCTTCAACCACCCCTAAAATTCCGACCTCATACAAGCACGTAGGATAAGCTGAAACTTGCTACTTGCTAAAACTCATAAAAAGGCGTATCTTACATTTGTAAATTAATGATGAGGAATATCCAAGGTTTTTAGGGTAAATGGATAAGCGAATACGTAGAAATGAGATCTGTGTTGTGGGTGCTCCGAGATGTGATTTTGTGTTTTCGTCAACTCGCAACTGTTTCATCGGGTACGGATTCATTGAGAGTGCGTTGGAGATGGTGATTCTTCGGAACCTCCTCTCAGAGCGTGGAATTCAGGCGGCAGAAGCGGGCGGGACTCTCGCTCCGGGTCAGAATGCCTTCTGTGCGAAGATTTGCTCAAAAGTCATCACTTCGCAGTTTTGCATCATTCTCCTCAACAATGAAATCAAAGGCGAATTGGAGATACCAAACGCGAATGTCAACATGGAATACGGCCTCATGTTGGGCTTCAACAAGTATGTTATCCCCTTCCAGCGCGAAGGTCAGAACCTTCCGTTCAATGTGGCTGGACTCGATACGGTCAAATATACAAATGATAACTTTGAAAAGAAGGCCAGGGATGCTATTGACGCCGCGGTCACTGTGACAACGCAGGAATTTGCACCTTCGTTCAGCCCAGACCAGGATCTTGAGGCGTTTTTGCTTTCGAAGGGACTATTGTTTGTTCCACTGACCAGTGAGGGTGATCGCAATTTATATGAGCTCGGAAGGCCTTTGGGGTTTAACATGGTCATGAGCTTCGACGGCATGAAGTACGCATACTTTGGCATCTTCACTACACTTCGCCCGGAGATTGTGCTATGGAGGCTCCGTACACTGGAAAATATCATACATGACCGTATGGGTTCTATTCCTAGACGAATAAAGATGGGTTTGGTAACACCGCAGCAGGCCGATGCACTGACACCAATTATTAAAGATTTTAAAACATTCCTATTGGTTACAAGTGACGAGGAACGAACGACGCTGCAAAAGGAACTGGCGGCGAAGCCGAGCCAATGGCCGGTTGAAGTGTTTACTCTCAGCGACATAGCTGCGGCCCTTCAGGCAAATCGCTAAATGAGAATCACTGTACAACCGAATACAGGTCCAACAACCGTTCACCCGGAATCTTTCTGTTCGTATCTTCCATTTCTCCGGCAGGTTTCCCACCAATCCCTTGTAGGTGTAGCATTTTTTTCACTGACCGTATTTTCAGGCCCCCGTGTTACTCAAACGGGGGCAGATCGCCGCATGGGGGTTCTATAAAAAATGCATACAGAAACATTAGTCTCCACGCTTAAGTTTCTGGGTGAAATCCTTTCCAACCAATATAACGGTCGTAGCTTTCAAAATCAGCAATTAAGAAATGTTATTAATTCATTCCTGGATACAATGAATATGCACAGGAAAGCTCTAATCGCCTTACTTGCATATAATCCTGCGAACGAACAATCCGAAAATATCCGAACTACTTCTGCCTCATTTTATTCTCACTACAAATCTCTGAGAAGATTGGTTGAAGAAACATGTAAAGATAGGCTTCACTCTTTTGATTCCCATTTTGTCGACATCGCATTGGAAAAAATAAATTCTCTAAATTTCCAGACCTCTGCTTACCAAACCTGGTTGAAGGATTTTGTAAAGGATAAGGATAGAATTCATGTTCTTTATCTCAGGATTAATCTCCTTGGAATTATTCTCGATTCTATTGCCGGCAAAGTTGGGCTCGATAACCGTCTCACTAATATCATAAGAGAGATTGTATTCCCCCCGGAATTCCATCAAGCAGGAATATCTATTTTGAGCTACTTCCGTGAAATTTTGGTACAAAAATATCCAGATATCAACGTTGGTATATCGATACAACAGATAAGCGATATGGTAACAATGACTATAACTCTCCCAGATGGGAAAAGGGAAATTGTTTCCAAAGCTCTTCGAGATTATGGCATGGTTATAATGGGCAAGCTTGACCCTCACCTTTTTTTAGATAACGAAATACACATAATAGCATTAAAACATAAGCTTGAATTAGCTTCCCTTGAAGTTAGACATACCAAAGAATTGCTATATTCAGAGAGAAATCAATTCCAAAAACGCGTTGATAATCTTGAACAAGAAGTTCAAAGACTTTATTCAATTGTAAGGAAGAATCTTGATCAAGATCCTCCGATAGCAGAATTGATCAGACTAATGAAAGGTTACCAGTCCGATAACAGGGTGCTCATTGACAAGATAGTCTCGATTCTCGACAGAGATTTGACGGAACAAGATGAGGATGAAGTCAAGCAAGCCTTTAATGAATTGAAGCAAAAGGAGCCGACATTATTTCAAAAGGTATATGATGTCCTCATTTTAGGACCTATTTCAAGCGCAGCAGGAAACTACCTCTATAATTGGATAAATGCTATATACGCTGCCCTTAATTAAGCCACAGTATGCGGGCTGACAATGCCAATTTATCCGCTTAGCGAAACAAATACCTCCCATTGCCCAGCTTTGCCACTTTCGGGGAGCCAGCCATACCATCCAAACTTAAAGTCTCAATGCCACTATCTGATTCACTAACGAAGCTCCGTCTAATGCAATAAATCCTTTCCCTTTCCATCTCCATTTAATCCCAAATTTCCTCAGATGAGCTTTGTACCAATTACGTATCATTTTTATACTCCAAACAAGTTTGAAATACTGTTCTCTCATTTTATAAAGTTCCCTGGTTAACAGATTTCTTGAAGACCCCCAGAATCGACCCACATCTTCAAATCCTTTTGGAGGAGTCTTTTGATCCAGCTTTTTTATGTAGCCTAAGAGATAGCCGTATAGGTGCCCCTTTGATCTAATCGCACTTATCCCCGTTCCTGCTCTCAAATGCTTTTCATCCCCCGACCCAACTATGTTATACCACCTCTCTGCAATCTCTTCCTTAGGGACGAATTCTGACACGATAACGTGATAATGTGGAGCTCCCCGCGATTGAAACTCAAGAACCCAAACGCATTTGACTCCCCTACTCCTAAGGAATTGAAGAAATGCGTTCAAATGCCTTTTCGTGACCCTCCCATTACACGGGTATTCTTCTGGATAGGTCAATGTGATGAAAGCTTTCCATACGTCCTCTGAATTCCGTACCAAGTGTCTTAGCCGTCTCGCGGACCTCCAGGAGAATTTTATAATCTTCGATCTTTTCGCCCTTCGCCTCTCCTTCTCTTCATCCGTCAGGAAATTACTATCTCCTATACGCGAGAATTTCAGCCGAACGTCTCTCTTAAAGACCTCCGCTGTCAATTCAAAAAACTGTCTACTCCGTTGCTTCAAAAGGTGCATCTTATTCCCGTGCTAATCCCGTGCTAATGTTGAAATAAAAAAGCGTAAACAAACGCTTCAACACGCCCATTTACGCTTTCTTATCTAATTGATTACTCTTATCTTCTTTGTTTACATCGGCCTTTTCAGAATTACCCTTTTCCTCCTCATATCCGCAGTGTCCAGGGTTCGAATCCCCGCACCGCCACCAATTTTATCAACTGCTTGGGCATTGCCTGGAGTTCCAGGATTCAGGGCTGAAGTAATATTGAAGTAAGCAGATTGTTCTTTTTGGTTCTATTCCTTCCAGGTTTGATCAAGTTTTAAACATTCTCTCCGCTTCTCACCCCCCGGTTCAGGCCGCAACCCCCCAACGCTCTCGAAGGAATTCTGCGTTATTATGTTGAATTTTTTCAATATTAACGAATTTTTATTAATCCACTCCATTATATGGCATGCTAATTGCTTATTATAATTAACAAAAATAACAAAAGGAAACAGAAGATAGCATAATTTAGCATATATTCGGAGGAAACCTATGGCTAACTCTTCTCTTCCTAATGGTCCTTCCACTACCCCCGATGCCCAGACACATGGGACAACGGAGATTAGGCAAAGGACTATAGGAAAAATGATTGCAACGGGACTTCCTGTTAAATATGTGGCCAAGAAGCTCCACATGTCAGAGTCACGCATCTATCACCTTTTATCCGACAAGGAATCCACCGTCAATGCTGAGATTAACCGGATTCTTGGGGAAATGTTCACCGCCAACGATCGTTACCTCGTCAAGCTATTCAACATAACCCTTGAAAGATTGCACACCATGCTTTCAGGTAAAGACAAAGAAAAGCAATTTCGAGCTATTGACAGGATCATCAAAATTTATATGGCAAGATCGGCTAAGAATGGTGTAACGGTTAAGCAGTATTTTGGGCTTGAACCGCCAGGGGGAGAACGGGAGTTCACAATAGAGGACTATGTTCTATTTGATCAAAAACTGCTAGCCGATTTTGACAAGAGACGGAGAGAGCGAGGGCTACCGCCTCTTGAGGATAGTTCTAATTCTGCTCCAGAAAATTCTGCTTCACCTACTCCTGTTTCAGAGACCGCTGCTTCAAATGGGTCTTCTCCTGACAATTCTCTTCCAGAGACTGCTGCTCCAAACGAGTCTTCTCGCGGCTATTCTCCTCCGGACATTCCTGCAGAGACCAGGAAATTTCTTGACGACATGAATGAAACCCCTCCTTCCGAATAATTGCAACTCAAATACGTCAATGTAATTCTATTTCATCGCATTCCGATCTCCCCATAAGATAGACGTCAAGTTTCCTCATGGCCTCCCTACCGTCATTCAGATCGATCCGGTTATATCGCCTAAACATCGCCATGGTCTTGTGGCCTGAGATCGCCATGATGACGCTGATGTTTACTTCTGCTTTTCGCATATTTGTGATCGCTGTATGGCGAAAATCATGGAAGCATAGCCCTTTGATACCAGCTCGCTTGCATGCCCTCTGAAAACTTCTTCTAAAATTACCCAGGAGATTTCCTTTCTCGGTGGAAAATAGAAATCCTCCCGGGTTTCTATTCCCCTGCATTGTCAGATAATCACTCAAAAGCCTTCCCATCAAACCTCCGAATGGGACCATTCTTCCTTCGCCGGTTTTTGTTTCATCGTCGTAAAGTTCGATATATCCTTCATCTACTCCGTTTCCGAAAAAATGGATCTGTTTTCCCTTGAGATGCAATATCTCCCCTTCCCTCATTGCGAGATAATAACCTAGCGAGAGGATCAAGGCATATTGTGGAAGCTGGTTCTTTAGAATCTCAAACTCTTCCGGTGAAACGATCCTGTCTCTTACATTTCTTTCTGGCAGCATAGGAACCTTCCAACAGGGATTCTTTTCAACCATATCATCCCGAATGGCTAAGTTGTAAATTCTCTTAATCAGGGTCACAAACCGATTGACAGTTGCCGGTTTGTATGGTCTTCCTCGGTTAGACCGTGTTTTTAATATTTGATCTTGAAATGCCTCTATATCAGTTGGCTTAATTTCTCTTGCGGGTCGTGTCCCAAAATTTTCTCTGAGAATCCTGCCCATTTCAATGTCCCGCAGATAGGTCTTTTTCCTCTTGGCCTTCGGGTGGTCTAGATACCACTCCAAAAGCTGCCCAAATGTATATTCCTTCTTGGCTTCCAGCTTTAAGTGCTTCTTCCTCTCCCATTCGACTAATTTTTGCTGATAAACCCGTTTCGCCAATGTCTTTGAACCATGAACACTGCAGGTTGTCCAAACAGCCTTGCTGGTGAGTGGATCGATACGATATGGATATTGGACAATATAAGATCCATAATGTTTCCCTCCTTTATCCTTTCTACGATAAACACCCACTTTTCTTTTCCTATCCTCTACTCGGAAAAACTGACAAGACGGGATTTAGGATAGTTCCCCCCTTTCTCACAAGCAATCATCTTAAATACAAAGATTTGTTTCGATTACCCCTTGCATCACCACCCTGTAAAGCAAGCTTATTGAGGAAATCATTTACTTCCTCCTTCTCCCACTTCAAAAGTCCAAAAACTTTCTTATAAGGAATAGGAAAATTTCCTCTGTTTATCTTGTTATAAATAGTCTGAGGTGAAAGGCCTATGTATTGTGATAGTTCTCTGACGCTTAAAAGCCGCCTTTCCATATTGAAACCTCCATTTCAAAAACTGTTTTTGTTTTCTCAAGATTCGACCTTCTGTGCATCAAGAAATTGTAAATTAGCCACCTTGTTACTCCTTCCTCATGGTGATGGATTACCCAAACCTCCACTCATTTTTAAAAAAGAATTTCTTAACTTCACTATACACTTGCCTGTAGGCTTGTCACTAATTAATCAAAAACGAAACTAAGTTCCCTCCCCTCCCCTACCCTTCCACAGCCCTCTACCCAAACTATTCATATACAGAATTAGTTCTCTGAGACTTATCCATTCTTATATTGTTTAAGAAAATTAACATAATGATTATTTTATATAATTATTACATAATATAATAAAATTGTCAAATGATTTTTTGGGGTATTTCTCCGTCGATAAGAGTGAATATCTTGTCCATAAATTAATAGAGTCACTTAGACCCTTTTTAGTAATCTTTTCCGTTGATAGTCTTTTAAAAAGAGGGCTCAGTGTCACATGGATTGAGACATCCAATATCCCTTTATAAAAGAGTTTGGCAGAAGTAAAAATTCAGAATATTGTCTTTAAAAACGTTATTGGGAAAAAGGATGCCTATCAACTATTAAAGGGTCATAACCAAAAAAGAGTATAAGTCCTTAATTCCTTTCACACTTAAACTTGGGAGTGTCACAAAATGGAAAAGATATTTTTTTATTGCATTATAAAAAAAAATTATGTAATAGTTCTTATATGAAAACCAAAATTAGTGAGAGGAAAACGTTCTCGGTGAGATTAAAACCACAAACCATGAAGGCTATTCGACTCCTCTCTGTCGAGAAGGAAAAGCCCTTATCTGACTTCCTCGAAGAAGCTATTTTAGACTTATTGAAAAAGCATGTGCGAAATAAGAGACATACTCAGCAATGACGGTATTATCTCTTCCAATCTTGAGGGAAAAATTTCGGCCTTCCTGTAAGGCCGCCTTGGCATACCAAATGAGAGAAATTGTCAGATAGGTTTATTTTGACCGGGCTGGTATTAAAGGTTCTGTTCAGAGATGCGCGTCGGCAATCCGAGGGAAAAAACAACTATTTAAATTAGGTGTGTACCGGATCTAAAAATGATTTTTGAAAGGCAGAACATTATTGATGGAAGAATTAAAATTTTGGCCAATTTTTGGTCAAATTAATTAATTGTGTTACCCTGTGAACTTTCGATTACCCAAAATGCTAACCTGTCGAAATCATGGTGCTTAGGGCCGGAGTTGAACTGGTACGGGGGGAAAACCACAGAGGGGTTTTAAGTGGTAAATTTCGTGGCACGTAACGCAGCGTGTCCATAAATAATTTTTTAGTTTTTTTTAATAGTTAAGTAAAATCTTGTCTTCCTTTTTTGACCCGAAAAATCCTCTTCCATACCCTCATACCGTTCATGAAAGTTCAGACGAAAAGAACAATGGTACATACAAGGGACTTTTATCCCTTGAGGTTCTATCTTTATTTACCTCGTCACTATTCCGTCTTAAAGACGTGGGACATTTCTTGGGGGAGGTCTGTATTTAAAATAGGCTCGTAGATCAAGGAGATCGTGATATGCCTAGGCATTATGAAATCCAACAAATTATTTCCATCCTTATGAAAGAGGCCCATTATTCCATACAGCATGGACATCATGAGGATGCAGTATTGAAATTACAGAAATGTCTTCAATTGGAAGATGAACCGAAGGGTAGATTACCCATTCTTGATGACCTCGGTTATTGTTTCTTAAAATTGGGTTGGTTTGAGGACGCAGTGAATGCTTATACCGAATATTTTAAAATCCTCCCTTTGGATAATGATGGGAGATTCTTTTTGGCAAGTGCCTACACTTCGTCAGGATGGAAATGTGACGCCATTATTAATAACACCTGACCTCAGGAGTTACTGACCTAAAGTGTAAACCAGGCACCGAATTTGTCATCTTAGTCCATGGGAATTGTGTTAAGATACCAATTCCTTATGGAGATCGTGAAGCTTATCTCTGAACCTTATATATTGAATCATTTCATTTAAATCAAAAATGATATGGGGCTCTATGATGTAATGACTGTCCACCAATGAAAACCATTCCAAACAGGTTACCAATCATTGGCACAGCCACCGCCACCGATTTGTTAGGAGGCGTTTATGCTATGAGTTTGGGTGGAAGCCTGATAAGAGGGTAGAAGAGGCGCTATGATAACGCGTCCAGGCCGGATTGCTTATCGAAAGTTGATTTTCCTTGCAGCACTATTGCAGCAGTTGCATGGCAAAAATTCGGGATTTTGGAGTAAAACTTGGTAGAAATCGGTAAATTAAAAGTTTGTTTTAAATTCATGAATTATTTAAAATTTCTTTTATTTTCCCTATCTTGCCAATTCCAGTGTTCTTCGACTGTTAACCACTAGGTTGCAGGTTCGAGTCCTGCCCGGGGAGCCAGCAAATTCTCTCGAGGATTGCCTCGAGTGTATTTAATAGCCCTGATTGATGGGTTCAATCAGGGCTATTTTTTTATCTCTTCACCTTTCAAAAACTTAGAAACGGTTTCAAAGGATTTGTCCTCTGATTAATTCCTCTCTGATCCGATGAGTCGAAGGAATCTTCCCCGTTAATATCGGATGTAGACTTTCTGGCCTCTCTCCCTCTCGAAATTTATCCATAATCAGGACAAGACATTTAACACCTTTTCTCTTCAGATGTCCTTTTATGGTGGTTGAACTTCCTATGGGAAACTTACCTGTTAAATGCGCCTATCAGAAATCTGGAACAAATTATAGCCCTAAAGGCGCTCCATCGTGGAGTCATATTGCATACGGTGTGGAGGTAGTAGTGAATACCGAGAATGGGGAGATAAGAGTGGTAAGGGCAGGCTGTGCCGTTAACATTGGGCAGCCGATCAATTGGAAAATGTGCGAAGGTCAGATTGAGGGTAGCATTGGAATGGGTATAGGCTGTACCCTTTATGAGAAGTTTGAGGTTTCGAACGGAAAGATTCTAAACCCAAATCTAGTAACTTATAGAATACCAACGTTCATGGAATGTCCCAGTGGGGAAAAGGTGAAAACCGTGTCTGTAGGCTTACCCCATCCAGGCGGACCTTATGGTGCTAAAGCCTTAGGAGAAATGGGATTAATACCTTTCCCAGCTGCAATCGGCAACGCCGTATATAATGCGATAGGAATCCGAATAACAGACGCACCATTAACTAGGGAGAGGGTCTTTGGGGCTCTTCGGAAAGTAAAAAGTATCTCCTGAAGAAATAGACTGAGGTAAAATAATTTATCTTGACCGGGGTGATTTAACCGCAGTGTCTTGTGTTCGAATCACTATGTCGCTACTAATGACATCAATGACTTATACCAAAACAGAGTCCCCAATTTGCAGGGCTCCAGTAATATTGCAGTAGTTAATTCTCTTTTTTTCTTACTTTTCCTCTACGAAAGGTAATTTTACCAATTATAATTAAGGTATTAAACCTGCCTATTCTTTAGGCAAAACGGCGCAGGTGGCGTCTATCAAGAGGAGGAAAATCTGATCCCACAGGTATTTAACATCCATTGTGGATTTTAAGTCGTAACCCGACCATCAGGCGATTTCCCATCATTTTTGAATACTTATAAATCAAGCACTTACAGCCGTCAAGTTGGAATAGCTTGGATTAATTTGGATTATTTTTGGTTAAGACGGTTACACTTTAGTTACACTTATTCTATAGCTTTCTTTTGCTCTTACGCACCCCCTACCCCCATTCTCGTCCAAACCCCCTTTCCCCACATTATAAGATTGGGTATGAAAAGATACTCTCTCAAGGGTAAATGGGCCCCTTATTAAAATTTTTCTTACGGAAAATAAATTTTTTCTCAGAATAGATGTTAGCGGTGGTAAAAGGATGGAAATTTTGGCTTCCTACATTTTGGCGATTACCGGTAGAAATTATCAGACCGGGGAGATATATGAAAATCAAATCCAAACATTCTTGGTGGTCTGAAAACAGAAGATTTATAGCAGAAATCTGCAATCGCCAAGGATATTAATTTTTCCGAGAGCTATTCCTAAAGCTAAAAATGCTTCTCAATCAGTTTGGCTTTCTTTCTCGGGTCCCTTTCCAAACTATTTGGAGGAACCAATTCAATCGCCACATGGATTCGAAGCCTCTTCGCGATTGCCTTCTCAATCTCATTTCTTAATCCATCAAGCTCTTCTGACCCTACCTTTGGACCGTATTCTATCTTCACCCTTAAAGGAGGAACAACCTTCGGGGGTGGCGTATCGAGAATGACCCTCATCTCCGATGTGACCTTGGGAACGAACGAATCCACCACTCCTTTTATAGCAGTGGGATAAACATTGACCCCCTTTACGATAAGCAGGTCATCTGTCCTCCCGAGATAACGCATCCTTATTCCGGGCATGCCACAGATACAAGGCTCGCTTATTAGCTCGATTATATCTCCATAGGCATAGCGAAATGCTGGAGCCGCCTCCCACTCTAAAGCCGTGAGTACCATCTCTCCAACTGCACGGGAACCACTCATATCGATTGGCTTCTTGGTCGCCGGATCCACCACATCAATGAACATATAGTCCTCTCCAACTAAATGTAATCCCTGATAGGGCTCAACATCACAAGAAACTCCTTTCAACCCCCAAATCCCACCTGTAGAATCGTAGAGCTTTGCCCCATATGCATCCTGGATCTTCTTCCGCGTTTCCAGAATACCCGCCCCCGGCTCAGCCGCACCCGATATCGTCTTTAGACCTAACTCCCTAACTTCGAAACCCGCTACTTCTGGAGCCTTCCGAATCAAGTACTCAACAAAAGACGGTGTCGCAAGCATATGGTCAGGCTTGGTAAGCCGGGCAAATTGCAAAAATCGTTCAGTCCCCGCTTCAGCCCCAACAGGTATACCCAAAGCGCCAAGATACTGAATTGCCCTGAGAGACATTACCCCTGCCAGCCACATACTAAGCCCAAAGCCGTTAATCACCCGATCTCCAGGCCGAATACCTGTACGCCAGTAACCTCTTGCTTGAACCTCATTTTGCACCATTATGTCATGTTCGGTGAAGCCCTCAAATACAGGCAAGCCTGTCGTCCCCGAAGTCGAATGAATAGCACGGACGTTCTTAGGGGAGGTACACAGATATTCTCCAAAAGGATGCCCGTCCTCTCTTCGAGTCTTCTCCTGAGTCTCGCGATCCCTCTCCTTATCGAGAAAGGGAGTTAAATTTCTGAAACCTTCGATGTCCTTGATCTCATCTGGATGAATGCCAAGGGCCAGAAACTGTTTCCGGTAAAACTCGGAATAATAATATATATAGCGCATCTGTTTTCTTAGCTTCTTCCATTGCAATTCCCTCATTTCTTCTCTTGACAATGTTTCAATCGCTTCGTTCCAAAACTTACGCTCCATGTCCTGACCCCTTTTTTCCGTAGAGTTGTAAGCTCTCTTCGTCCTTTCGCATCGCGCCATCGACTGCTTTGTGATAGTCCAACGCCTTGTTCATGACGCTAGATTTTGATCGGGATTGTTACCACTACCTTCGATCGCGCTCAAAGTCAAAAAACAGCTGATGTATCCCTTAACTATTAAAAGCGGTGTAGTAATTACGGATGGCCATTCCGATAGAAAAATCCCAGGACACCACTTTCCAGTCACTGTATTTCTCAGGAACGCGGTAACTGTGAATAGCGTCTTCAACGGTTACCCGCTGGTCGAACATCCGCTTTGCGTGTCCCTTCAGATCGGTAATAATGTCTAGGAGAGCACGGACCCCTTCCTGGCCACAGATTGTTCCATGGCCAGGGACGAAGACCTGTGAGGAGCCCCACGACGCAACATCGGTGAGCTCCTTTCGAAGGACTTCATCCTCAAATGAGAGGAAGATAGGATAGACCTGGTGGCAGACCAAATCCCCTGTAAATGATATATTCTGGTCAAGCACCCGGACAACGATATTATCCGGTGAATGACCAGGATGTGCCTCGATCGTGGCAACAATTCCACCCAGGTCAATGCTCAATGGCAGTGCTTTTAAATTAAGAGGTTGATTTGGGATCGCATGAACCGAAGCGTAGGTCACACCCAAATGCCTGTTCATAATGTCTAAGTCAGATTCAGCCCGTTGGCGCCGCACTGGGTCATAAGTCCTTTCGACCTTCTCTTTGAAAGGAGCAATGACTTGTGATTTGTCCTTGCCCTGGAGGAGACAATGATCCCAGATTAATTCGCGTGATTGTGGGTGAGAAATTACATTGATACCTTCTCCTCCGTAGTAAGCAATTCCTAACGAGTGATCCCAGTGAAAGTGGGTTAGGACGGCAGCCTTAATCGGTAGATGAGAGACCTTGCGCGCTGCCTCAACAACCCACTTTGCACCAGCAGGCGACGCATATGCTTCAATTAGGAGGATATATTCTTTGCCGACAATAAAGCCACCATTGCAGGTCGTGACAGGGCCTTTGCTCCGGTCGGAAAGGACTGCGTAGACCCCTTTCCCGATCTCTTCCACCCGGGCAAAACCACCATCAATCACCGTTCTGTAGGGAGTTTTTGGAATCGCGTTTTCAGTTTCGTTTCTCATTATACCTCCGTTTTCAAGATTCTGGTATTGTTTTCTTATAATTCACATAGCTCAATCAATACACCCTCTGTTGTTTCGGGATAGAAAAAGGCTATGCGACCTTGCGCCCCAGGCTTGGGACAGCCTTCTATCAATTTCGCGCCGTTTCTCTCAAAATCCTGAATGGTTTTTTCCAAGTCATCCACCTCAAAACAAAGGTGATTAATGGGGCCTTTTTGTTCTCGAACCAAAAGGTCTAGCTTATCGTTCTCGCTGCCCATCCCCTTTTGGCAGATGAATTGAATCATGGTGTCTCCAATCGGAAAAAAAGCAATTTTAGTACCAATCCTCTGGATCTCCTTCACCTCTGTACAAGAAAGTCCAAATCCCTTTAACTTTGAAATCGCACGTTCGAAGTCTTCCCCCATAATCGCAACATGGCGTAGTTTTTTCAGCATAATTCCCTTTCCCCCCTCCACGGCTCATTATAATTTTGCGAAATCAAGGGTCCTAAATGTGACTCCTATTGACCATAGTTACAAACAACTTTAGCTACTTAGTAACGAGCTTCAAATTTTTAACAAAATGTTATGTCATAATTCGTCTGATAACCGGGAGGTTTACACTGTCCCCGGAGGATGCTAACCCCTTTCCAATATATGTATAGTCATGGCGGCCTCCTCGACTCCGACGGTCCCGCCCCCGTTTTCAGTCATGCCTAAGCGCACACCCTCCACCTGTCGCTTCCCTGCTTCTCCACGAAGCTGCATAACTATTTCGACAATCTGACCGATCCCGGTGGCTCCCAACGGATGCCCTTTGGAAACTAAGCCCCCACTCGGGTTAACAGGAATTCTACCTCCGAGGGCGGTAGCCCCTGATTTACTTAGTGTTGCCCCCTCTCCCCATGCGCAAAGACCCAGGCCTTCAATCTGAATAAGCTCCCCCATCGAGGTGGCATCATGGAGCTCGATCACATCAATATCTTCTGGACCCACACCTGCTCTCTCGTAGGCTTGCTTACTCAGCCTGGCCGTAATATGGTCTGGTCCAAAACCTTGTGGCCTCTCCATCCCAGAACCAAGGACGGAAGCCAAAATCTTCACCGGACGGGCTTTCTTCAACCGCTTCAAAATATCACGCGAACAAAGTATGGCTGCCGTGCTTCCGTCTCCAACCGGAGCACACATAGGGGCTGTAAGTGGATAGACCACGGGCTGACCTGCTAGAACTTCATCGACCGTCATGGGCTTTCGGAATTGAGCATAAGGACTATAGACACTGTGGTTGTGGTTCTTCGAAGCAACCACAGCCAGGTCTCTCTGTGTCGTCCCGAAGGCCTGCATATGGATGCGACACTTCGCTGCATACATATCCATGGCAAAGCTCCGGGGCATGTTCTCTCCAGTGTCTTGCCCCCCGAATTTCTTCGCTTCTTCATCCCATTTTTTTCGAAGCTCTTCCAGCTTCTCCACGTCCATCCCAACATCGTAGTTTTCGAACATTCTCTTCGTGTCTGCCATGTAAAGTTTCTCTGCCCCTACGGCCAGGGCCACTTCACTAAAGCCCGCACACACGTTTTGCCAGGCCAGATGAAACGCCATTGAACCAGTCGCGCACGCGCTTTCACAGTTGACAATAGGAATTCGATCAATGCCCACTGCACGAAGGGCTATCTGGCCCCGCACCATCTCCTGCCTCGTCACCAAACCCTGCATAGCATTGCCAAAGAAAGCCGCATCAAGCTGACCCTTCTCAATCTGTGCATCTGCTAGAGCTGCTGTCACAGACTCTGTAACAAGTGATTTGATACTCCGCTCCAAAAACTTGCCAAAAGCCGTGTGCCCTACGCCAATCACATACACATCTCTCATTATAATTTCCTTTCAAATATCAATTATGAATAAGTATATTGCGCGCCATACCCTTTGGATATTTATCTTATTCTTCGAAACCAGAAAATTTCGACTCCTCATCATAACCAAAAGGTTGTTGGTCTTCGAAATGACACTTGAAAAAATGCACCATCACATCATCGCTGATCATTTCGAAATATCTATCCAAAAATTGTCTAGATTAGCAATTAATAAGATTTAAGCCAATCCTTTCAGTCGTGTGCCGTCGTTTTAGTCCAGTTTCATCCTGCCAATAGGTACCACCTTTCCTCCTGTACAACGAAAATATTGCGCGCTATTCATCCCTTCATGTTGAGTGGCAGAAAAACTTATTGGACAATACCAAGGCGATTCAAAACTTTTTATGCTTTCCAGAGCCTCAATAAATTTCGTTCTCGTGAGATCTTTGCCTGCCCTCCTCAAGCCTTCCGCCATGACCTGAAAACCAACATAGGGAGCCACATCCATATCCGATGGGTTATTGGGGTTTTTCATATAATCGGGGTATTCCTTCTTATACATCTCGACGAATGACTTCAGCTTTTCTCCTTCGATCACGTCAATAATTGGTGCTGGGCCATAACAATTCTCTAAAGCCTCTTTACCTGCTAAAGCTAGCATCATGGGAGAATTTAAACCGTTATGTACAATCTTGATACAATTCAGTCCCAGTTCGTGGGCCTGCTTCGCAATAATAGCCATGTCTTTCATGTAACCCTCAATGAAGAGGACCTCTGGTTTCACTTCCTTGATCTTCAAAAGCTGGCCAGTAAAATTCGTGTCCCCTAACTTGTACACTTCAACCGCTAAAGGCTCTATGCCATACTCCTTCAGCTTTGTGACTAACGCATCTTTTGTGCTAGCCATACCTTCTTCCATGCTATGGATGATAGCTACCTTCGTATATTTCTGTTTTAAGTAATTTTTGAAGAACACTGCTTGAATCTGCCCTGTGACATCGGTTGGTACAATAGTTCGAAATATATATTTTGAGTGGGGTTTTAAAAGCTTGTATCCTTGGGCTATGGTGATGACAATTGGAACCTTTTCCTTCTCCAGCATAGGCCGAATCGCCATTCCTACATGGGTGCAAGCTAATCCATGAAATGCAAAAACCTCGTCACTGTAGATCATTTTTTTCACCGCTGCCAAACCCGTGCTTGCATCGCAACCTGTATCTCCCATAATATATTTGATCTTTCGCCCGTGAATGCCTCCTGCTTCGTTAATCTGCTTTGCAGCAAGCTTTCCCGCATTCTCAATCATTGGGCCGAGGTTGCTCGCTGGTCCAGTCAAAGGGGCCAACCCCCCGATCAATATTTCCTTGTCAGTAATTCCTGTTCTCTCATCCGCCTGCAAAACCGTTGTTGTGCCCATAAATGAAAAAACAACCGCAACCAAACCAATTAGAAAAATCTTCGCCTTCATCGCATTTCCCTCCTTTTTTGGGTTGTAAGATTAATGACGAAATCTTCAGTTCCTCATCACCTTTGCTTATTCTCCCAGGTACGCCTTCTTCACTTCATTGTTCTTTTTTAACTTCTCTGATTCATCAAACATGATTAATCTGCCGACTTCCATAATATATGCAAAGTGAGAGACAGAAAGTGCCATTTGTGCATTTTGCTCCACCAATAAGATGGTACACCCTTCCTCGATGTTGGTCTTCTTCATAACCGCGAAGATTTTATCTACAATAAGGGGTGCCAGCCCAAAGGAGGGCTCATCTAATAGTAGAAGTTTCGGTTTCGACATGAGAGCACGGGCAAAGACAAGCATCTGCTGTTCTCCTCCACTGAGCGTGGCGCTCAGTTGGTTCTTTCTCTCCTTCAGCACGGGGAACAATTCAAAGACTTTGCTCAGGGTCTCTCGAATCTCCCGCGCGTCTTTTCTGACAAAAGCACCCATCTCTAGATTTTCGAAGACTGACATCTGAGGGAAAATTTGCCTTTCTTCAGGTACCATGGAAATTCCTAGTCTAACAATTCGCGATGGAGCAAACCCGTCTATCCTTTTCCCTTCGAATTCAATTCTCCCTGTTGCAGGATTAACGAGCCCAGTGATGGTGCGCAGGGTGGTTGTTTTGCCTGCTCCATTAGCACCAAGAATGGCTACAATTTTTCTCGCTGGAACATCCAATGAAACGTCTCTAAGGATTTGGACTTTCCCATAACAAGTATTTATAGACTTCACGAAAAGCATGTTCCTTATTCCCGCTTACCCATATATGCCTCAATGACCAACGGATCGTTCTGCACTTCAGTTGGTTTCCCTTCGGCAATAATTTTCCCATAATTGAGAACTGTCAGCCGATCCGATATACCCATAACCATTTTCATATCGTGTTCCGCAAATAAGATAGTGAGATTCATCTGTTCGCGTATTTTGAGCAGAACATGCACAAGCCTTTGCTTCTCAGCATAGGTCATCCCACTTGATGGCTCGTCTAAGAGGAGAAGCTTCGGGTAAGAAACGATAGCTCGTCCGATCTCCACTAGCCTCTGCTGTACAATTGTAAGAAGTGAACCTTGCATCGTTGCATAGTCCTGGAGTGAAAGCATCTCTAATATCTTCTCAGCCTCCTCTCGGGATCGCTTTTCCTCTTCTTTTACTCCTTTTAGTCGGATTGACGCGCTTAACAGGTTACTTTTCATTCGTGCGTGCAGTCCCATCTGAAGATTCTCTATAACGTTCATCGAATAAAAAATCTGGCTTCTCTGGAACGTTCGTGAAATGCCCAACCTGACTATGTCACAAGACCTGGCTTTCAGGAGGTCCGTATTATTAAAGCTAACCCTTCCATGAAAAGGATGATAAAATCGGCTGATGACGTTGAAGAAAGTTGTCTTCCCGGAGCCATTGGGACCAATAATTCCTCTAATTTCTCCAGAGGAAACAGCTGTCGTGAACTGCGTCAAGGCCTCGAGACCTCCGAATCGAACAGAAAGGTCTTCAACTTGCAAGAGGGGTTGATTCTGATTGTTATTGATCACCTTGTCTGTGCAACCTAAACTCTTTGAGTGTGAAATTTTTTCTGAACAAACCCACGAGCCCATCGGGGAAAAAAATAAGGCTGAGAATCAGAAGGGTTCCAAATAGAAACTCTTGAAATCCTTTAAATCCCCTGAGAAACTCGGGTAACAAGCTTAGTATGCCCCCGCCAATGATTGAACCGAAGATACTGCCCATTCCTCCTACAACAATCATCGTCATATAAACGATAGACTGCAGAACACCGAATGCGTCAGGACTTATGAACAGCACCAACCCGGCATATAGACCTCCGGCCATCCCTCCGTAAAATGCACTCAAAATAAAAGCCATGATTTTATAACTAGTGACATGAACTCCTATGGCTTGGGCGGCTATCTCGCTATCGCGCATAGAGACAAAAGCCCTACCAATGCGCGAGTTAACGATGTTTTTAGCCAAATACAGCATGGCTATTGCAATACCAAGAATAGGATAGTACATTCGCAAGTCCGTATCGAAGACAAAGGAGCCTAAATGGGGAACAGGTACCACCAGCCCATCAGGCCCGTTGCTCATAGAAACCCATTGCACGAGAATCGTTTCAATAACCGCTGCGAATCCAAAAGTGACAAGAGCCAAATAAACGCCTCTTAAGCGCAAACACGGGAGCGCTATGCAAAGTCCGGCAAAAGCTGAAATTATTGCCCCAATTGGCAGGGCTGCCCAGAACCAGATACCGACTCGAATGGTAAGGATAGTTGTGGCATAGGCTCCAATGCCGACAAACCCCGACTGCCCGAGATTGATTTGCCCGGAATATCCTGTAATTATGTTCAAACCCACTGCTGCCAAGACAGAGAGCAATGCTATATTGAGCAAATAAACTATATATCTATCTAGAAAAGGTGGTAAAAAGAGGAGAACTACAAAAAGGGCTAACAAGAAAATTCTTGGAAAGCGTCTCATTTTCAATCCATTCTAAACTCGTTTGAATTCCTCGGTACCCAAAAGGCCAGTTGGCTTTATAGCCAATACCGCAATGAATATCACGAAAACAACAACATCTTTGTAACCCGAAGAAATATAGATGATGCTAATATTTTCTATTATTCCCAGCAAAAATCCACCGATAACCGCGCCAGGGAGACTGTTGAACCCTCCTAGGACCGCGACTACAAAAGCCTTAATACCAATCAAACCCATGTAAGGCGAAACAGCAGAAATAGGGGCTAATAATATCCCGGACGCAGCTGCAAGAGCGCCACTCAATCCCCATATCAACATAAAGACTCTTCTGATATTCACACCCATGAGCGAAGCAGCCTCTTGGTTTTGGGCCGTAGCAAACATTGACTTGCCTGTCTTTGTAAACCTGAAAAACAGGTAAAAGATCGACATTATTCCCACTGAAATCACCGTGATCCATAAGTTCTGTGAACCAATAACCAATTCTCCGTATTTATAGGTCGTCGGTGGGAAGGGAGAAGGGAGTGTATAGTACTGGTTTCCCCAAATCATCCGAATGAGGCTTCTCATTAAGTAGGAGAGAGCAAATGTCGCAATAATCACTGTGAAATGCTTAGCACGGAGTAATGGTTCACAGATAACCTTATCGATGATCATTCCTACCATAAAGGCAGATGTAATCGAAAAAAGGAAGACAAGATAAAACGGTAGCTGAAGCAAAGTATAAAATAATGCAAAATACGCACCGATCATCACCAATTCGCCTTGCGCGAAGTTTACAATTTTTGTCGCCTTATAAATGAGCACAAAGCCCAAAGCTGAATTCGCATAAAGACTTCCTGCCGTCAGGCCGCTCAAAAGATATTGGAGGATCATTTTATCCGTCTCTCTAGAAAATGTTTTATGTATGGTAACTGAAGTTTCTTTAAAACTATGTGACTTTGTTGATAAAAGTTGAATCTACTAAATGTCAGGCCGGGAATTTTTTAATAGGGCTGATCCGGATTTTTTGACTTCCCGTTTACTGCCCCGGTAAATTAGTTTTGTTTGCCACCTATTTCTATCATTCTTTTATCCTCGATTTATTCAACATCCTAAACCTATTTATTGGATTCCAGGGCACGCAGCATCCTCTCCGGTGTGATTGGAAGGTCCATAATCCAGACACCAACAGCATCATGAATAGCTGAGACTATGGCAGGCGTCACTTCAGCTATAGGTCCGTCACTATTTCCCTTTGCACCGAATGGCCCCTCAGGGTGAAGGATTTCCACGAAGTCGCCGATGTTGTCGTAAGGGTAATCCTCTGCGGTCGTGAGGATGTAGTCTCCTAAATTATCAATGGCAAAATCCATGGACGGGGAGTACGGATATAGGTTTTCGGTTAGCCCAAAGCTCATGCCCATCGCAATGGCACCATGTGCCTGTCCCTTACATAATAACGGATTAATTACTTTCCCAATCTCGCAGACATGGACGAGTTTGAGGATCTCTATCATTCCTGTGTCCGTATCCACCTCAATTTCCGCGATGCAAACCGAATAGGAGACAGAAGAGATGTAGGTCATTTTGCCGGTCTCAGGATCAAATTCTTGATTTTTACACGGCATATAAGCCCCAGCACCGACGAGAAACTCACCTCCCCATGTTGCGGCAGCCCCAATCTCAGCCATGGTCATCGCCCGGTCAGGGTTATTCTTGACAAAGACTTTGTTTCTCGCGACCTCCAATTGGACGGGTTCTACGTGCAGCTGCTTGGCGGAAAAGTTTCTTATCTTCCCCTTCAATTCCTTGGCCGCTTCTATCACAGCATTTCCGTCCATGAACGTTACGCGTTCAGCAAAAGTACCTGTGCAATACGGATTGGTGTCCGTACTAAAGTTATTCAGAGTTATCGCCTCTATCGGGACATCTAATTCTTCGGCAGCAATCTGCCAAAGGACCGTCTTGCAACCTTGGCCAATATCCGCCGTGCCAATTAATAAGTCAAAGGTCCCGTCAGGTTTCAGTCGGATAAGGGCCTGGCTTGGGTCACCACCACCCCTGGGTCCCGTCGGGGCCATACCGCAAGCCATCCCCTTGCCTCTTTTCTTCATCGTTCTTACCTCCCTTGCGAATTCATACGTTTAAGGTGATCGGGCAATTCAATTCCACCCAGTTCTGCAGCTCTTTTCATGGTCTCGATCAAGCCAGCTGATTCAACCTCCCATTGACTTGGGCTCAAATCTCCGTTTCGCCAAGCATTTATGAATCGGATTTCCCACGGGTCGATGCCAATCAATTCAGCAGCCCGATTCATCTGAGTCTCTACTGCAGCAAAGAGATTGACCATTGAATAACCACGCATGGAGCTGGCGGGCGGTTTATTGGTGCACACTGCATAGCCATCCATCCAGACGTTTGGGACCCAATAGGGCCCCGCTGAAACCGATCCCATTTTTTCAACAATGTACGGCCCCAATGCAGGATATGCGCCCATGTCATGGATTGCCCGCACCTTACGTGCAATCAATTCCCCGTTCTTTTTAAAACCGTCCTTCATGTCGAAAATCCAAGCGCCGCGAATCGTCGAGGAGAGCATTTCCTCACGCCGAGTTAATCGGTACTTAACTGGTTTTCGCGTTTTGAGCGCTATAAGGCCGGCTACGTGATCACAGTTAATGTGGTTCTTCGATCCAAAGCCTCCGCCAATCGTCCCACCTATCAGGCAAACTTTGTTCATCGGTAGATTGAACAGTTGACATAGACTCCTCAGGTGTATGGACATTTGTTGACCCACCGTGTGGATCACCAGCCGGTCGGTGGCATCGATGTATGCGACGGAAGTCTGAGGTTCCATTGACGCGTGGACGTTAACACCACTCGTGTACGTACCTTCAATTATGTATTCGGCCTGGGCAAATCCTCTCTCCACATCACCTAGGCGAAACTTACGAGCCTTGCCGCTATTGAACTCCCAGAGATTGCCTTTTGGACGGACGAGCGGTGCCCCTGGCTTCATTGCCTCTACAGGATCGAAGACAGGGACCTGCTGTTCGATATCAACCTTAATTTTCTCGATTGCTTCCATAGCGGTTTCTTCGTCCACTGCCGCCACTGCCGCGATGCGCTCCCCTTTATAACAAATACGTTCTGGTGTAAACACTGGCTGCTCGGGATATCTCCCGTAGGCGTTTATCCCAGGGATGTCCTTGGCGGTAACCACTGCTGCAACGCCAGGCATATGTTCAGCACCACTGACGTCAAGATGACGGATAACACCCTTATGAACCTGGCTACGAAGAACCTTCACATACAACATTCCAGGAATCTGCACATCGTCCACATAAACAGTCCTGCCTGTTACGTGGCCGATCCCATCGTACCTTGCAACTGATTTTCCTACATAGTTTAACATTGCCCTCACCCCTCTTTTTCACATTTGGCAATTGCCTCGATAGCCTCGATGATCTCTTCATATGAGCCACAGCGGCATATATTGCCCGATATTGCCTCCTTTATCTCTTCTTGGCTAGGCTTGGAGTTCTTGTCCAACAACGCCTTGGCCGATATGAGCATTCCAGAGGTACAGAAGCCGCACTGGGCTGCGTAATGCTTGATAAACGAGGACTGCAGAGGGTGCAACTTACCCTCTTTGGTCATCATCCCCTCAACAGTCGTGACTTCCTTCCCTGCCACAGTCAGTGAAAGGGTCAGGCAGGATCTGATGGGTTCGCCGTTAAGTAAGACTGTGCACGCACCACAGTCTCCCGTATCACACCCCCTTTTGGGGCTCAGGATGTTCAACTTCTCCCGGAGCACATCCAGGAGTGTATCGGTTGGATTGACCAAAACGTCCACCGGCGAACCATTTAAAATAAAGTCCAGCATATACTTCATAATCTCACCTCTTCTTTCATATCTGAACGCCAGATACCTGGGCGAGCGCCCTGGTAACAATTGCTGTCCCAGCTTTCTTCCGGTACCAGGCTGTCGCCCGTCCGTCATCAATGGGATTGCTTTCGGCCACCGCTTCGGCAGCGCACCGGGCAAGAAATGCTTTGTCAACCGTCTTGCCTTTGAGTAATCCCTCAGCCTTGGTGCAGCGTAGCGGTGTCGGGGACATTGAACCGAGAGCGATACAGGCATCTTTGCAGATTGTACCCGTTGAAAGCCTGCGCGTATTTGAATTATTCTCGGCCATCTCGAGCCGTACAGCAACATTTACCACCGAAAGCGTCATCGCCTTTCGCCGGCCCAACTTTAGAAAAAGTGTCTTCCCTTTAACCGGCGGAATAGATATTCCAAGGATAAGCTCGTCCGACTTGAGCACGGTCTTGCCAGGACCAGTGAAAAAGCTATTAATGGGCACAGTGCGCCTTCCTCTGACATTTGCCAAGATTAAATCTGCGTCCGTTATCAATAATGGCGTCGCTAAATCCGATGCCGGCGAAGCGTTCGCTAGGTTACCCCCAATTGTGGCAGTGGTCCTTATAGCGACACAACCACACTGTCGTGCTGCTTCTGTCATCGCGCTCACCCTCTCACCGACAAGAGTACTGACGGCAAGCCTACTTATCGGTGTCGCAGCACCTATAATCAACTTGCCATCCTCCGCCCGGATATAATCAAGGTCCAATTTTCCAATGTAAAGAAGGACTTCGGGCTTCAATTCGTAGTAGTTAATCTTGGGTACAAGGACAGTGCCGCCGGCTAACACTGTAACCTTCTCACGATATTCAGCGAGGATCTGTAACGCTTCTTCTGTTCTACTTGGAGCGAAATATTTAACGTCTTTCATAATGGTCTCCCTGATATTTTAAACATTTGATCTCCCGCGACGACCTTCAAAGGACAGTATGGTAAATATGGAACCCATCGGTTCGCTTGATGAATTATTATTTTATGTTTGACTCTGGTGACAAGTAGCTAATAAGTACATCTCTAAGTGTTTCTATATGAAGTTTCATGTACTTCTCAACCTTTTTCCCATCCATCGCTTCGTACCCTTTTAACATTCCCTCATGATGTTTCAAGTATTGATCCAAATGACGGGCGATGCGAATGGTTATGTGTCTATACTGGTAAACCCGACGTTTTAGATTCTCAAGGATTTCACACAACGTCTTATTGGTAGCCCGTTCAGCGAAAAAATTGTGGTACTCCGTGTTGATCTGGAGCCATTTTGCCAAATCCTGCTTTTTAGCCGCTGATCTTAACTTATCATGCAAATTTCTTAGATACGGTACGTCCGCCCCAGTTGCCCGTTCTGTGCATTGACGAGCAGCACAGCTTTCCAACTGAGCGATTATGGAAAAAATATCGTCAATCTCCTGAATCGAAAGTTTACGAATGGTACACCCCTTATTCTTCTCAAATGTTAATAACCCTTCGGTCTCTAATTGACGTAAAGCCTCTCTCACTGGACTTTGACTGCATCTGAACTCTTTCACCAATTTTGATTCCAAGAGTCGCTCTCCAGGGACTAGTTTTCCATTTGAAATGTCATCCCCAACTTTTTTATAGATTTTTTCTCTTATTGACATAACAGTGAAAATCTCAATTGAATGTAAACTTTGACAGAATCGTCTTTGATTCTTTGTTTTCAAAGGGGGAAACGCATTGTCATTCCCTTTCATCCTCGATATTTCAATCGATATTATTATCGATAATATTCGCCGTAGATTTGATATTATATCTCGCGAATAATGTCAAGAAAAAACTTTTGAAAGTAAAATTCAGACAAAACCAAGTCAGACATGTGAAGGGTTGCTTATTTACCCTATGTAGTACTCACGTCACAAAATCATGGGAGTATGGCTTCGGTGCATGCTCGGGAGAAGTAGACATCCAGGTCACGGGGATTTCTTGGGGGAAAGAACCGTGACGTAAGATAAACGCTACAAAGCGTTAACGTAAGAGTGAAAGTGAAATAGTTATTACTTCATAAATATTCTTCTCGACGTTCTCGATTTACTTTCTCAGAAATTCGCCGCTTCCGGTAGCCAGATAGCTTGCCATGAGAGAAACCGTATTCTCCAAGGAATTTATTGTAGATATGGTTATCCTATGATAGCATTAAGGAAAATCCAAAAAGGAGGTGCACTATGAACGTATCCCAAGGCATCCATCATTGGCTGGAGTATCACAAGCTTCATTCAAAAAAAACACTCTCAAAACCTACCAATCAATCCTTTCCAAACTAACCGCCCAATTTGGCGAAAGAGACCTAATTTCCCTGACCCCTGAGGAAATTCTCTCTTTCTTGACCCAAATCAATCAGGGAACTAAACAACTGACCAAACGCACCCGGTACTCCCAACTCACTTCCTTTTTCAACTTCGTCACCCAAAATCTTGATCCCAATTTCCGAAGCCCCTGTGATACCCCTATGCTGAAGAAGCTGTACCGCCCACCTGGACCCATCCGTTGGACCATTCTGGAAAAGGAAGTGGTGGATGAAATCATTTTCCGCACCATCAAGCCCAGGAATCGACTAATTCTTGAGTTGATGGCCCGGGGTGGAATGAGGATCGGCGAGGTCTTGAAACTGATACCCAATGACATCGAGGACAGAAAGCTCACTCTCCGAGCCCCCAAAAGCGGCAAGGAACAGGAAATTGTCTTTGTCCCACAGAAGATTGCCGACCGTCTCAAGGAATACATAACCAGGAAAGGGATTGGGTCTGATCAGAGGATATTCCCAATATCCTATACGGCCGGAAGAGAAGTTGTGAATAAAGCAGGAAAGGTGGTTGGGATCCATTTGAAGCCGCATGATCTCAGGAGACATGCAGCGACCTACGCCTCTCGATCTGGAGTGCCGATAGAAATTGTCAGTAAGGTGATTCTCAGACATGCGAATCTATCCACCACTCAGAGGTATCTTGGGACGGTAAGTGATGTTGAAGCGATGAGGTGGATTGACAATCTCTACGGTTAGCAAATTGGAAAAGGGGTGAGGGATCGAGGACCCCACCCCTTTCTCAAGCAAAATCCAACAATATTATTTTCAAACCGCAGCTTTTTGGGCCTTGGAAAACGGAACAAAGATAGCAGAAATGTGCACTTTTCGAGAATGGTGATTTTACGAAGAGTGAGAAATGATTGGCGATTAAAAGAAAGAGTAACGGTCGACGTTTTAGCGCCGGCCGCTGCAACCATGTGTAAGCTATCTCTGACGGGGGCGAATTGCCGTCACCTCATCTCTTCTTTCACGGTAGAATAGACAGGGCACAACGTTCTATTCTACCGTTAAAAACAAAAAGCCAAGTTACCTATGAATATCACCCAATTCCATGCAGGATAGGTCAAGAGCGGCCTGGGTTAAACATATACCCTCCCGCAAGATCAACCTTTCTAAAGTGCAGTCACCTTCCATACGCCCCGAGCAAATCGTTTATCAGGGTCCCCTTCGTGGACTCATATTGAACTTTTATTGTTACTCCACCTACAGATATGTTGGAAATTTTTGCTCATGTTTCGTCAATGTGATTTCTGGCGAAGGTTAGCTTGGGATGGCCGCAACCAAAGCAAGAAGAAATGCAGGGTATAAGGTATCCGAAGTTCAGTGACATCCAGCCGGGATGAAAACCGCTGAAATAAGGTCAAACCATTCCTGCCAGTTGCTTGAACGGGCTTTGTAGAAGAAGACTTCGATCCGTGTTGCCTCACGGCCGCATGGTCAACCGTGCAGTTCAAATTACAAAAACTCCTGCCGATTGATAATCTCCAGGATCGATTGATCAAGAGATGCGTTTGGCGGACATTACAACGGTTGAGGAAGCCAATGCCTTTTTAGAAACCTATCTGCCTCGCTTTGATCAGTGCTTCGCTCGACCTCCTCTTTCGAGGGATAATCTAACATCGTCCCTTGCCAAAGGATCTTCTTTTAGAGGGAATCTTTTGTGTCAAAGACAACCAAGTATTGCGAGAAATTACACGGAAGCCTTCAATCACAATGAAGAAGCGATGGGTCTGTATGATGGAACAGTTTGATGGGAAGATGACATTCAAACTCAATGGGAAGTCCTTAGCTTTCTCAGAAATGACGAACAAAAATCTCAAAGCTTCGGCTCAGGTTCAGAAATCTCTGCTCAGCAGAGTGAGAAAAGCTTCCCCTTATATCCCTCCTCCAACTCATCATTGGAGGAGGAAGTTCTTACCTCCCAGGAGGAGGTTAAATCCTTAAAACCGAACATTTTTACTTGGCGTTGAGAACAATCGTTGCATATGTAGTGGACGAGTACAATATGTTGACCTTTTCACATTAAAATGGTAACGTCTTGTTGAATATAAGGTTTCAATTTGTATCGTCAAACCCCTGCTAACTCAATTCGGCAGTAATTAATTTCGATGCATAAGAGTCTATAGTCTTGAGTTTCATGGATATAGAAAATGTTGCACGAATGGGTACCGAGAACAATTCTAGTTAATTCTTAATGCCATTCGCAAAGGGATATTCAAACAGATAAAGAGAGAATAGTAATATTCTATGACAATATTTTCGAGCGTTGTTGGGTATCCTAAAAGTGCAAATCTTAGGAAAGAAAATATCGGATATCTTTCCTGAGACTGGACGGAGGATCCTGGAAATTATGGCGACAGGCCTATGATTAGATGGGTATCCTATCTGGGAAATGAACGGAACATTTTTATTAGTTTCAAGCCGGCCTTGAGAAATCAAGATCATCGACGAAGCGGGAGTAGTACCCGAAGAGGTGTTAATGCTGGACAAAGACAAAGTGATCAAAGAGCAGGATAGCTGCAAGAGGATCAATCAAGAGCTTGAGGCACTCTTCAATTGTTCCTATGACGGAATCTGGATTTGTGACAAGAAAGGCACTATTTTACGTATAAACAAAGCATCGGAGCAACTCAACAATATCAAAGCCGAAACGCTTATTGGAAGGGATGTCAAGGATTTAGTGGCTAAAGGGTACTTAGACAAATCGGTCACTTTGGAGGTTCTTGAAAAGAAAAGGTCTGTTACTTTCGTCAGGGAAAGGGTTAAGGGTAAAAAGATACTAATCACCGGGAATCCAGTTTTTGACGGTCAGGGCAATATTACTTTGATTGTTATGAATGAACGAGATATTACGGAACTGAACCAATTGAGGGAGCAGTTAGAAGAAACTAAAACCCTTTCTAATGAATATTCTTCAGAATTACAGAAATTGAAAATATGGGACATGGAGCGTAAGGGGATTGTTTCACGTAGTAAAGAGATGCTGGCCGTCTTGGACCTTGCTCAGAAAGTTTCCAAAGTCAATACCTCTGTTTTATTACTTGGCGAGTCAGGGGTTGGCAAAGGAATCATTGCTGGCCTTATCCACAGATTGTCTGAACGGAGAGATGGTCCATTTATGCATATTAGCTGTGGAGCGTTACCCGATTCTTTGATCGAGACCGAACTTTTTGGCTACGACAAGGGGGCATTCACTGGTGCACGAGAAAAGGGCAAACCAGGCCTATTTGAGTTGGCCAATCAGGGAACTTTATTTATTGATGAGGTGTCAGAAATCCCACTGAACCTTCAGGGTAAAATCCTGAAATTTTTAGAAGACAACGAGATAATTCGAGTTGGAGGTGTAAAGTGGCAAAAGATTGATACTCGTATTATTGCTGCGACCAACAGGGATTTGAAGAAAATGATGCAGAAAGACGATTTCAGAGAAGATCTATATTATCGGTTGAGCGTGATAATTATTCAAATTCCTGCACTCAGAGAAAGGAAAGTTGATATACCTCCTCTGATTCATTTCTTTTTGAATTATTTTAATCGGAAACATGGTCTCCAGAAGAAGATTTCCCAAGACGCAGTCAGTATTCTGTGCTCTTACTCCTATCGAGGAAATGTCCGAGAACTCAAAAACATCATAGAAAATCTAGTTGTTTTGGGCGAAGGAGATTTAATAACAGAAAGGGATTTGCCTATAGAGGGAGACGAGAACGTGGGTTTTGTTGATCCAATTTTGGCGCAAAGTGAGCAGAATCTTCGCGAACACCTTCTTAAAGTTGAAGAAGAAATAATTTTTGAGGCAATAAAGAAATACAAAACCACAACTAAAGCTGCAAGAGCACTAGGAGTGAGCCAGCCAACAATTGTCAGGAAACTGCAAAAATACCACATCACGCACTAGCGTTGAGTTTTAAAATTATTTTTACCAAGTTCAGACGGATGGAAAGTTGTTCAGAGGAGAATTTTGGGAAGTCGTATATGTTTTGTAAGCGGGTTAGACATAAGATTACAAGGTATTTGAATCAAGGGTTTCATCAAAATTCGCGGACAACAACATTACTTGCTTATAATAGTTTGTATCCTAATTGAATTTGAAAGTACTTACGATAACCGAGTTTTTGATATCATACAAAATTTTATCCAATAGATTCCTGCGTATTTTAAAGATATTTATAAGAGAATTATTATTCAGATATGAATAAGAGGTTTAAAGAAGATAATTAGTGGATTAGACGGTACTTTCTGATACTTTCATATTCATAAATGCATACTGATACCCTCCAGCCAAAAAACCCTTTTTCTTACCATTAATTATTTGTTCTTAGGAATCAATAAGTTCCATCTATCCGGCTTTTATGGTACAGAAAATGCTTTCTAACGGATATTAGGTTTCAGCACTCAAATGGGGCGGGAACTTTGCTTCGACTTAGGGTTCGACCATTTCCGGGTAGGGGATAATTACCACATAATCTTGTGACAATGCATAACAATTTTATTTAAGGGAGGTTAGGACATGAAAAAAGGAGTTTTTGGTTGGATGCTGTTTTTGAGTTTAATATGGTTTTTCCCTTTGGGCCTCGCCTTTGGCAATACCTTTTATAATTTAGGGGCATTATTTTCTGTAACCGGCCGCGAAGCCCCTATGGGAACGGTGGAAAGAAACACAATAAAAATGCTGGAGGAGGATATTAACAAGGCCGGTGGCATCAATGGACATCCACTTAAAGTTTTTTATTACGACGATGCTTCCGAGAAAGAGAGGGCCGTTCTTGCGGTAAAGAAGCTCATTCAGGTGGATCAGGTCTCTGCTATTGTAGGTCCCAGCATGAGCAGTTGCGCCATGGCAATCATACCCATTGTGGAAAAGGAAGCCGTTCCCCTCATAGCCTGTTGTGCAGCCGTACAGATCGTGGAACCAGTCAAAAAACACACCTTCAAGGTCGTGGGTAGTAGCCACTTTCAGATTCAAAGGATGATAGTGGACTTCTTCAAACCGAATCGTATCGAGAAAATTGCGGTTTTATATGTCGACAATGCTTACGGGAAATCAGGATTAGATGGCATTTTGCAAGAATGTTCCAAGTCAGGCATATCAGTAATCATGAGGGAGACCTTTGGGGATAGAGATACCAATATGATCACACAGCTAACGAAGATTAAAGGTAGTGATGCCCAAGCCGTTATTGTTTGGGGGACGAATCCAGGACCCGCAATGATCGCTAAAAATGCAAAGGAGATCGGTCTAAAAATACTTCTCATTAATTCAGGCGGTTGCTTAAACGAGAAGTTTCTTGAGCTCTCCGGACAAGGAGCGGAAGGAGTTTACATTGTCGGATATCGAATGGCTCTCCCGGAACAACTTCCTGCTACCGACCGCCTAAAACCACAAATTTTAAAATATATTACCGACTACAAGCAAAGATATGGTGAAGCTACAAACCTTTTTGGTGGAAATGCCTGGGAAGCCTTCATGCTAGTCGTCAACGCCATGAAAAATGTCGGTCCTGATCGGGCGAAGATTCGAGAATATATTGAAAACACAAAGAATTTTCAAGGCATGAGCGGGACTTATAACTTTTCTCCTTCTGACCATGCGGGGATCGGCCTTGACGCTTATCCATTTATCACAGTAGTGAAAAGTGGAAAATTTACTTTACTTTCCAGATGATCCGTAAAGCCATCAATTTCATTTCTCACTTCTCTCTCTTTCGGAATACGACTCTTTGAATTGTATGTTACGGGCGGTATGAATTGATAGTTATTAGTTAGAAGCATAACATGGAATTTTACAGTCAGATTATTCAATACCTTCTTATCGGACTTGCCTTAGGTTGTATTTACGGCCTCGTAGCGATCGGATATAACATCATCTTCAATGTTACCGAGATCATCAACTTCGCCCAGGGGGATTTCCTGATAATGGGAGGGTTCATCATGATTTCGTTGAACAGATTAGCCCTCTTTCCACTTCCTCTGAATTTCATTATTACCGTCATCATTGTCGCAGCGACCGCAGCGGCCTTAGAAAGATTTGCCATTAATAAAGCTAAGAATCCCACGGTTGTGAACTTGATCGTTATCTGTCTTGCTGCCCACATCATTTACCAGGGCGCTGCCATGTTGATTTGGGGGAAAGAATCACAGACAATGAAACCTTTTATAAGCACTGGGTCGATCTTAATCTTGGGTGCGAGCTTATTGCCTCAGTTTATATGGGTTTTTGGGGTGACGGCCGGCATCATGATTGGGTTGGTCAATTTTTACAAAAAGACCCTGGTTGGTCGGGCCATGCTAGCGTGTTCGATCAATCGTGTCGCTGCTGGGATGATGGGGATTAACGTGCCTAAAATGATTTTCCTAGGGTTTGTGATTAGCGCAGCTGTTGGAGCCGCTGGTGGGATCATCATCGCTCCTGTCACCATGGTTGATTATAATGTTGGATTGCAGTGGGCACTTAAAGGCTTCTGTGCTCTCATATTAGGCGGGGTTGGAAACCTTTATGGAGCCATTCTTGGCGGGCTGCTTCTGGGCATTATGGAGCAAGTGGGCGCAGGGCTAATTTCCTCCGCCTATAAGGATGCCATCGGCCTTATCGTGTTACTCCTCGTGCTCTGGGTTCGGCCTACAGGGATTTTGGGTGAGGAAAGGGAACATGCTCTATTAGGTTAAGAGGTAGAAGGTGAAGATAATCCTCGAAAATCCAATTAGAGATTATAAACAATTCTTATTTTTTTGCACAATATTAATCGCGTTTTCTCTTTTTATGATGACTAATCCGTTTTACCTGGGTATCGCTGTCTTTGTTGGCATCTATACAATTGTGATGAGCGGCATGACGTTGCTGGTCGGATTTGCTGGGCAACCCTCCCTTGGGCATAATGCCTTTTTCGGGATTGGGGCTTACACCACGGCCATAGTAAGCACAAAATTTGGGGCCTCTCCATGGTTAGGATTATTGGCGGGTTTAATTCTCAATGGGGTAATCGCTTTTATTATAGGCCTCCCTACGCTTCGTTTGAGGGGTCATTACTTGGCGGTAGCTACTCTTGGTTTTGGTGGAATTACGGAAGCAGTTTTTATGCATTGGACGGGAATGACAGGAGGAGCCGATGGTATTGCAGGCATTTCTGGTATTCCGCTAGGACCATTAATGATTAAGGGGGATATACTTTTTTACTATCTTGTGTGGACTATAGCTTTATTGTTTCTCATCTTTTCCTTCAATATTATCAATACCCGCACAGGAAGAGTATTTAAAGCCATCCATGGATCTGAGGTCGCCACGAATTCCTTAGGAATTAACGTCAATCGATATAAACTTTATATCTTTATCTACAGTGCCTTGGTCGCAGGTATTGGGGGGTGGCTTCTCGCCCATTATATCACTTTTATTAGTCCGGGTAGCTTTGGCATTCATTTTTCCGTTCTTATACTTTGCATGGTCGTCATCGGGGGCCAGACATCAATCTGGGGGCCTGTCTTCGGGGCCATTGTTTACACAGTCTTTCCGATTATACTATGGGCCTCTGAGGATTATGATACGGTTATTTATGGGATCATCCTTATGGCCGTGATCATGTTTATGCCTAAAGGTATAGCTTCGTTTGTATTTGACACCATAAGAATGAGTAATTTAGGACATAAGGGCATTAAAAAGTAAAGGAAATTTCAGAGTGTTTCATCCAATTCTAGAGGTTCGTAACTTGAATAAAGCCTTCGGAGGATTACAGGCGATTAAGGATGTGACTTTTAAACTCCTTCCCCAAGAGATCAAGGGACTCATGGGTCCTAACGGAGCAGGGAAATCGACGATCATCAAGGTTATCACGCGTGTTTATCCCTTTGATAAAGATGGGGGAGAAGTTTTTTTTAGTGGAGTTCCCCTGTCCAGATTAAAATCTTTCCAGATAGCTGGCTTAGGAATCGCCCAGACCTTTCAAATCGTTCAGCTTTTTGGAAGTATGACAGCAGTTGAAAACGTAATGGTGGGCTTTCATAGAAAAACGAAATCCAATTTTTTTTCAGATTTATTGGCCTTACCTAAGATTCGCAGACAGGAGAAAGATATATTTCATGATTCCTTGGAGAAACTCTCTTTTGTAGGATTGGAGAAACCCTTTGAAATGGCAGGAAGTTTGCCTTTCGGCGAGCAAAGGTTGCTCGAAATTGCGCGGGCACTTGCTTCAGATCCTAAACTACTGCTAATGGATGAACCTGCTGCAGGGATGAATACCCAGGAAAAACTGAAGTTGGCTAATCTTATCTACAAGATCCGGGATAGTGGTGTAACGATTCTAATTGTTGAACATAACATGGATCTTCTTCTGGAGGTCTCGGATGAAATATTAGTACTAGATTTTGGACAAAAAATTATAGAAGGAAGCCCAGAAGACATCAAAAAGAACGAATTGGTTATTAAGGCCTATTTGGGAGAAGGATATCAATCATGTTAGAAGTCGAGAACATAAATGTTTTTTACGGAGGGGTTCATGTATTAAGGGAAGTGAGTATAAGGTTAGAGCCCTGCGAAATCGTCACAATTTTAGGAGCTAATGGCTCAGGGAAAAGTACATTACTCAAGACAATTTCCGGTGTCCTTCATCCCAAAGATGGAAACATTTACTTCGAGGGGAACAATATCAGTCGTCTCCCTTCCTACAAGGTCACTGGGTTGGGAATCTCTCAAGTGCCGGAGGGAAAAATGATTTTTGGCCCGTTATCTGTTTTAGATAATTTAATATTGGGGTCTTATACGAGGGATCGCAAAAAAGAAAAGGCTGAGATTAAGAACGATCTGGATCTTGTTTATGCCCTCTTCCCTAATCTGAAAGAAAAGGAAAAAGATAAGGCCCAAACCCTGAGCGGAGGGCAACAGCAAATGCTGGCTATTGGGAGGGCCCTTATGTCGCGACCCAAGATTCTAATGACGGATGAGCCTTCTCTCGGATTGGCACCACTTCTGGTGGATGAAATTATTACAGCCATCCTTCGTTTGAATAAAATGGGGCTCGCCATTTTACTCGTTGAACAGCGAGCAACCTTGGCTTTGAAATCCTCTAATAGGGCCTATATATTTGAGAACGGAATTGTGAAATATTCTGGGATGAGTACTGACTTCTTAAAAAATGAGGAGGTTAGACGGGCCTATATAGGGGCCTAATTCGACATTTCGATGTTATCGATGGATTTGTGTAAGTTTCTTGCAAGAGTTTTTTGGACTGACAGTTATCTGAAAGGTTCTCTCATTCAAACCTCACGGCCGATTCTTAAGTGCGCTGGTCAGATTAAAGGAATAATGGATCTTGAAAGCAATGCGTTATGTCAATTCGAACAGGAGGTTCATATCGTATGGCAAAAGGCGAAAAGAGTTTTAAAGTTTGGGAAGATAAATGGATTAAAACGGTGTGTGGCATGTGCTATGCGCACTGTGCTATACGCGTGCGTAGGATCAATGGTGTCCCAGTAAAAATAGAAGGGGAACCTGATTCGAATTTCGGTGGCTGTGGTGGGATTTGTGGTAAGGGTGTTTCTGGTCTTGCATTCCTTCATGACCCTAACCGTTTGGATGTGCCGCTGAGAAGGACGAATCCGGAAAAAGGTATTGGGGTTGATCCTAAATGGAAGGAAATAAGTTGGGAGGAGGCACTTACCGAGATTGGAGATAAATGGAAGAAAATCATGAACGATGATCCAAGGAAGCTTTGGTTTGGATTCACAACAATTCATGGAGCAACAGGCGGAATGTTCACTATGAATTTGGCGTTGAGATGTGGAGGTGCAGCGATTCCTGGGGGTGGTGCCGTGCACTGCGGAAACGGAGCTCACTATGTTGCTGGTTTGAGTCATGGCGCCTGGTCTATAGCACCTGATTGGAAATATACAAATTACGTTATCTTATGGGGGGCAAGCAAAGGAACGGCTGCTGGTCATTCAATGGTTATTGAGGCTAGGTTACGTAGTGAGGCTTTAAATAGAGGTATAAAGATAGTCACCTTTGACCCCATGTGTAATTCTGCTGGTGGAAAGGCAACGGAATGGATACCTATTTTACCAGGAACTGATGGAGCGGTGGCGCTGGCAATGGCTAATATTATTTTAAATGAGTTAGGAGTATATGATAAAGAGTATCTTGCAAATAAAACAAACCTGCCATACCTTGTTCGTTCTGACGGTCGTTTCATTCGTGATAATGAAACAAATAAATGTTTGGTTTGGGATAATCGAGATAATAGACCCAAGACCTACGATGACCCTACAATCGGGGATTATGCTTTAGAAGGAACATATCAGATCTCTGGAGTTAACTGTCAACCTGCATTTGTACCTTTTAAAGAATCTCTTAAGCAATGGACGCCTGAGAAAGCATCCGAAATCAGTACAGTTCCCGAGAGTAAAATCCGGAGGATAGCAGGAGAGTTTGCTGAAAACGCACGTGTAGGGAGCACCATAAACTTAAATGGGATTACTTTTCCTTATCGACCTGTTGCTTCTTGCATTTTTCGGGGAGCTGAAGGACATACGAACAGTATGCAAACATGTGCTGCGGTAGAATTACTTAACGAGCTGGTTGGGGCCTGTGATGTGCCTGGAGGATGCTTGGGTTGGCCTGCGGTAAAAAGACCCCATCCGAGTACGGGGCATTGGGGCTTGGCCCCTGTTAAGGGGGAGGATGGGATACTGATGCCTGGTTTGTTTTACCGTGAGACTCCTTGGCCACCGCGTCTTCCTAAAGTGCCTGTTAGAAAAACAGGGTGTGAAGACTTTTTTACGGTCGGGCATGCACCTCCATTTTACTATATGGTGGATGGGAAGGAGGTCGCACAAAAACTTGGCTTTGATGGCAAACCAGAGATGATGATCAATTTAGGGTTGAACCTGGTGGTTTCTGTAGGGAACTGGGATACGGTGGTGGAAAGGATGAAGGAGATCCCCTTCTTCGTGCATCTCGATCTTTATTCTAATGAGACTGCTGAAGCATTAGCGGATATATTATTGCCGGTACAGAGTTACTTGGAGCGGTTTGAATGGATATGTTGTCTTTCTACTTTCTTTAACCACCCGCCGACCCCTGACGATAAGTGGTACTTTCATGTGGGAAATCCAGTTATCGATAAACCAATAGGCCAACGGAGAAATGAATACGATGTACTCTTTGAATTATCAGATAGAGTTGGGGTAAGAGATAAACTCAATGACGTATTCAATACTGTTTTCAAGCTTCAAGGGGAGGACAGATTAAAACCCGATGAAAAGCTTGGTTGGGATGAGATGGGTGATAAGATACTAAAGTATTTATTCGGTCCTGAGCATGGAAAGGAGTATTTCCGAGAGCACGGGTACATTAGTTACCCAAAGGACATAAAGGAGACTTACTGGCGACCTTTCACTGACGCTAGAGTGCCTGTGTACAAGGAATATCTAATCGATATCGGGAAAAGGATGAGGGAAATTGCCGAGAAGGCGGGTCTCCAGCTAGATTGGGAGCAGTATACCTCATTTCCCATATGGGTACCGACCATAGCTAATAGGCAACTGAACGATGAATATGACCTATACTGCTTTTCATACAGAGATATTATACACACCGGCACCCAGACTCCTGAAATCCCATGGATAGACGAAGTCAGCAAACAAAATCCATATACATACAATATTACGATGAATGTAGATACAGCAAAGAAGAAGGGCTTGAAGGAAGATGATAGTGTGTGGCTGGAGACGCCCTATGGGCGCAAAGTAAAAGGAAAGATTAAATTAATGGAAGGACAGCATCCTAAAACCATAGGTATAGCCGCCTGCCTCGGACTGTGGGCTAAGGGACGTCCCGTATCCCGCAATAAGGGAACTAATTTTGATAACCTTTTAGAACTAAATTTGAAGCACTTAGATCCAATAAGTCTAAATCTTGAAACCTCTACGGCAGTTAAAATTTACAAAGCGAGGGATGATTAAAATGGCTAGATGGGGAATGGTCATCGACTTAAAGAAATGTATTGGTTGTTATTCATGCGTGATCTCATGTAAACAAGAGCACTTTCTGCCTCCGGGAGTGTTTTGGAATAGGGTTCTAATTGGTGAATCAGGAAAATATCCTAATGTATCTAAATTAATGTATCCTGTCCTTTGTAATCACTGCAAAGAGGCAGCTTGTGTTAAAGTCTGTCCTACTGGCGCTACATACAAAAGAGAGGATGGTATCGTAGAGATTCTTCCTGATAAATGCGTGGGTTGTAGATATTGTCTTGTGGTATGTCCCTATCAACAACGAACTTATTACGGCTGCGACAAGGAAAGTTATTTTCCGCGACAAGGATTTACTCAATTGGAAATCATCGGTAAGGAGTTGTATCCCCATCAAAAAGGAAATGTGCTGAAGTGCAATTTCTGTGTAGAGAGAATTGATGCAGGGATGAAGAAGGGTTTAAAGCCTGGTATTCACCGGGAGGGTACACCGGCTTGTGTGAATGCATGTCCGGTTAAGGCTAGGTATTTGGGTGACCTTGAAGACCCCGATGACGAGATCTCTCAGTTGATCAAGGCCAGAAAGGGTTTTCAATTTCATCCAGAGTTTGGTACTAACCCATCGGTTTATTACATTTTATAGATTTAATCCCTAAAATGGAGCAGAGAGATGAGAGACTACGAATGGATGGTAAGCTTTACACCACAGACGGAATGGATAGAAAATAGAGGAATCTTTTTATGGCTTGCTTTTTATGTGGGCGGACTTGGCGGCGGTTTTTATCTAGTTTCCCTTTACTTTAACAGCTTATGGGGAATATTTTTCAGCTGGTTAATCGTGGTTGTGCTAAAGGGAGGATTTCACCTCATTTATTTGGGACACCCTCTTAGGTTTTGGCGGATGTTTTTGAAGCCACAGACCTCCTGGATTAGCCGAGGACTGATTTTTGTGATGTTGTTCATCGCTTTAGCCTTCATTCAGCTGTTGTTAGCATATTTCAGACCCGGAACAGCCTTAGAGCCCGTAGTCAAAATCTTGGCTGCTATTATGGCTATCGGAATGTCAGTTTATACGGGCTTTGCCATGAATTACGTGAATGCCATTCAACTTTGGAACTCGGCCTTACTGCCTGTGCTATTTTTTCTTTGCAGCATTTTGGGTGGATTTGGTCTAACAGTGGCTCTCGGTATACTTGGTGGAAATGGAAATATTGATTTGTTAGCTGCCGAGAGTGGAAGCAGAATTTTACTAATTATAAATGCTGTTCTTATTCTCGTTTACCTTTGGGGCGCTTTCTATATGGGGCCCTCTGGAAAAGCGGCTGTTAAAGAAATAGTTCAAGGACGTGCTGCTTTGGTTTCATGGTTAGGTGTTTTTTTCATTGGCATAATTATACCGCTTATAGCTGGATTACTTGGCTATTTAGGGATAAACGTTTCTCACACATTCTTGCTTCTTGCTGTTGTTTCTGAAATTATTGGTGGATTGAGTTTAAGATATATAGTGCTAAAGGGTGGCGTGTATAGCCCTTTAATTCAAATATCAATTTGACCAAATTCGTTTTTCGGAGAGGCGAGGTAAAGTAGTGACATAAGATATGAAAGAAATAAGGATTCACAGCAGAGGGGGACAGGGAGGAGTTACTGCGGCCCGGATATTAGCATCGGCATTTGTAAAGGAAGGAACGTTTGCCGCAGCTTTTCCTATGTTTGCTACCGAAAGGCGGGGGGCACCCGTCACAAGCTTTCTCCGCATTGATGAGAACCCTATTCGGCAAAGAACATTGATTTATGAACCAGATTGCTTGTTAGTTCTAGCCCCGGATCTCATCTATAAGAATATATTTAGTGGCTTGAAACCAAAAAGCGTGCTCATTGTAAATACTATTGATTTCCCGGGTGAGTTACAATCTCAAGGCTTTGAGATTGTTGGGTTTATGGATGCAAATAGAGTAGGAGTTGAAGAAATTGGGACCCCTATTACGAATACTTGCATGATAGGAGCTTTTGCCCGTACCACACAATGGATAGAGTTGGATTCTGTTTTATCTGCTTTGTCCGAATACTTTACTGGCAGTATCCTTGAAAAAAACACAAGGTGTGTCAAGAGGGGATTTTATGAAGCTGAGGTGATCAAATGTCAAACGAGGGTATGAAATTACAGACTAGATATGAGGTGCCCTGGACAGAAGGGCCGACTCTGTTCGCTCTTGATTTGAGTGATTGGAAATTTCAGCAACCCGCGGTAGATATAGATAAATGCTGTCACTGTGGAACGTGTTATATTTTCTGCCCTACAGGATGCCACGAGGATAAAGGTACATATTTTGAACCAAATATAGAATACTGTAAAGGATGTGGTATCTGTGCAAGAGAATGCCCTTCAACGGCGATCGCTATGAAAGTAAGAAAATGATATGAACCTACGAAAGAATTCAGTAAGAAAGATGAGAGTTCTAGAGGGCAATGAAGCTACCGCTTATGGTGTCTTGTTGTGTCAACCGGATGTTATCGCTCTCTATCCTATTACTCCTCAAACTTCAATTCTAGATTATCTTTATGAATTTAGAGTGGACGGTTCATTGAAATCAGAGATGCTCTCTGTTGAGAGCGAACATTCGGCAATGAGTGCGCTTATCGGTGCTGCTAAAGCCGGTGGGCGAACATTTACTGCTACAGCAGCACAAGGATTAGCCTTTATGTACGAACCTTATATTTTAGCATCAACCAGCAGACTCCCAATAGTAATGGTTATTGCATGCAGACAAATGCAGACCCCTCCGATGGTAGGGTGCAGCGAAGAGGATGCGATGCTTGTCAGAGATGCGGGATGGATTCAATTCCATGCGGAGTCATGTCAGGAAATTCTAGATACTATTATCATGGCTTACAAGTTGGCTGAGGATTCCAACGTTCTTCTCCCAGTGAATGTATGCTATGATGGTTTTTATCTTTCCTATCTGTCGGAAGCAGTGGACGTTCCAACTCAAGAACAAGTTGAAGAATTTCTTCCTCCACGAGATATCTCCCTTAGACTGGAGCCACAAAAAGCGATGGGCAGCTTTGGTGGAGTTACGGGCATTCGAGGTACTGAATACAGGTATAAGCATGCCGCTGCTATGGAACGAACTAAGGCAAAAATTGATGAATTTGATCAGGAGTTTCAGCAAGTTTTTGGTAGAGGTTACGGTGGACAGATCGAAGAGTATAGGTGCGAAGATGCAGATATCGTTTTAGTAGCTGTTGGGAGCTGTGCTGGAACTATTAAAGTTGTGGTCGATAAGAAGCGTGATGAAGGGGCCAAAGTAGGTTTGATTAGGGTTAGGAGCTTTAGACCATTTCCTCGGGAAAGATTGGTAAATGCTTTGATGGGAAAGAAGGCCATAGGTGTGATAGACAGGAATGTCTGTTTTGGCTGGACCTGTGGCGCACTATTTATGGAATTGAAAGCTTCTCTATACGATTTACATTGTCATATACCAGCAGTTAATTTCATTGATGGCCTATCTGGCCAGGATATAACCATAAGACATATTGAACGAGCCATAGATATCATTTACCAAGTCGCTCAAGGGAAAATTCCCCAAGAGGTTACATGGCTCGGCTTGGAGTAGGAAGCGTGTCGAAAAGAAAGCATTTGATAATAGGTTGTGGTACAGCTGGCTTGAGTGCTGTAGAGCAGATTAGGAAATTAAGTTCTGAAGATGAAATAAAAGTAGTAACAATGGAGAATTATGCCCCCTACTCTATCGCTGCGCTTCCTTATCTCCTCTCCGGAAAGATGGGCGAGGCTAACCTCCTGATCAAAGGTGATGATTATTTTAACCGGACGAAAGTTGCGTTTGTCAAAGGGAAAAAGGTAGTCCGTATACTTCCGGACACAAGAAAGGTCATCTATGAAGATGGAGGTCAGGAGAAATATGATACTCTTCTCATTGCTTCTGGCTCAGAGGCAGCCGTGCCAAACATTGAAGGGATAGGAAAAGTTTCACCTCTTTCCTTTCATATTTTCGAGGATTATAGGTTATTGAAGAAGCGACTTATTAACAAAAAGACCGTAGCTATTTATGGCGGGGGGCTGATCGCTTTGGAGATCATCGTGCCCCTTTTGGAGGCTGGTTATGCGGTTAAGGTATTGATTAGGAGCCGAATTCTTCGCCAATATTTTGATCAAGAAATCGGAGACAAGATTCAAGATATCCTCATCAGCAAGGGTGCTCAGATTTACAGGAACTGTGCAATAGGTGCGCTTAGAGGAAATAGGGAAAGAGTCGAAATTACCCTTTCTGATGGGACATCCCTTGACGCCGATGTCTTTATTGTCTGTACCGGCGTTAAAGCTAGAAACACTTTCCTACAAGAATCAGGAATTGAAATAAATAAGGGAATTCGGGTGAATCGAAGAATGATGACGAATATAAAGGATATTTATGCTTCAGGAGACGTAGCTGAAGCAACAAGCTTTTTTGATGGCAGATCTGAAATGAGCCCAATAATCATTAGTGCTGTCGAACAAGGTAAAATTGCTGGCTCAAATATGGTAGGGAAGGCAGTTGATTATGAGGGTTCTATTTCTGCTAATATATTTAGCTTTTTCGGTAATAGGGCCTTTTCGGTCGGAATAACCATACCAACAGATAAACGCTGTCAAGTAATCAACGATAATAAGGAAACGCACATAAAGAAACTAGTCTTTAGGGATAATAAACTGGTTGGGGCTACGGGCCTGAATGTTGATCTAGATCCGGGAATTATACTATATCTCATAAGGGAAAAAGTCGATATCGGTCCTTACAAGGAGATTCTTTTTGAGCAACCAAAAGATATAGGCCGTTGGCTAATGATAGAAGCTGAACGAGGAAAGATCTCTTCACGAAGGGTCTAGGAGAGCAAAAAATGGTTCTTTATGACACCTTAAGGATTGAATTTGGCAACTGTCCTCCTAACTGTAAACTTTGCGAAGAAGCCTGTACTAGGGCAAAAGGTGAATCCAGAATAAATGCAGTCCGTGTCCCCCAGGTTAACTATTATGGCGTTATGACGTGTGCTCAATGCGGGGAACCCAAATGCCAGAAAGTATGTCCCACGGGTGCAATAGATAAGCGTCAAATTGACGGTGTTGTCTTTGTCAACGACCAAAAGTGTATCGGTTGTGGGCTGTGTTCATTGGCATGTCCTTACGGAGGGATTTACTTAGATAACAAAACACAAAGAGCCTTCAAATGCGATCTATGTGATGGTAAGCCAAGGTGTGTCGAAGTTTGTCCCTACCATGTATTAGATTTTGTCAAAAATAGCCAGATCCAAGTTTACTTACACGAGAGAGACATTTATTCTCCAGGGACGGATCTCTGCCCGGGTTGCCCTGCTGAGATTGGGGTAAGATTAGCACTAAGGGTTTTAGGGAAGAATACGATTATTTGCGGGGTTGCGGGCTGTGTTACTGCTTCTATGAGCGGGAAAGATCCTGTTCCTGGCGTTCTTTGCAGTTATTGCCAATGTTTGCTGGACAACGTTGCTTCTACTATGACGGGTATAAGTAGATATTATAGGCATATAGGAAGAGAGGTAAATGTGGTTGCTTTTGTTGGTGATGGTGCTACAGCAGACATTGGATTCCAAGCTCTTTCAGGAGCCGTAGAAAGGCAAGAACATTTTATCTATATTTGCTACGATAATGAGGCTTATATGAATACCGGGATTCAGAGAAGTGGCACAACCCCATTTGGAGCTTGGACAAATACTACTCCCGTGGGAGGAGTATTCCGTGGAAAAAGTGAACGACGAAAGAATGTGCCTCTTCTCATGGTATTAAATAAAGCTTCATATGTGGCGACAGTAAATGTTGCATTTTTGGAAGACTATGTTAGGAAACTTACAAAAGCAATGGAAGTTAAAGATGGTGTCTCCTATTTGCATTTGTATGTTCCTTGCCAAGCTGGGTGGAGATTTCCACCAGATATGTCTATCAAAATAAGTAGGCTTGCGGTGGAGACAAACTTTTTCCCATTGTGGGAAGCTGAAAAGGGGAAAATCCACATTACCCAAGAGATAACCAATCCCAAGCCCGTCCATGAATTTATTAAGTATATAGGTAAATTTTCCCACTTAAATGAAGAAGAAGTAGAACAAATTCAACAAACGGTAAACTCTGAGTTGGATACCCTCAGGCTCTTACAGGATGTTGTCTTATAACCATTTGGTCGGCATAAAGCAAGGAAATACAGCATTAGGGGCTTCTGTCGAGGTTGGTTTTATGGAATATGTCTTAAATCAATTTTAACCTCACGGTATGTTTTGACGCAGAAAGTTCATATCTGAGCTACGTCTGTATTGACACAAAGTGGGTAAGGTAGCGAAGTGGGGACGGACTTTAAGGACGCGGCTCTGAAAAGATCATAAGGGGCATATTGTGGGATTTTCGAATGTGAGGCAGAAGATTATTTTTCGAAAAGAAGTGGTTTTTGCTCAATTTTTAGATCCTCAAAATAATTTTAGAGAAAAAGAAGTTAAAGTGGAGATACGGTGGGATCCCCTAACAGATTGGAGTAGCCGTATTGTCCAACATAGGCCGAATCTCCCAGGTCCGCAAGATTTACAAGCTTTAAAACAAGGCGCGATTATGTCAAAATGTCCTTTCTGCCATCCCCATCTAGAAACCATGACCCCTCGGTTTCCGGAAAATTTAATAAAGGAAGGTAGACTCTGTTACCATAATAGTACAGTCTTCCCAAACGCTTTCCCTTACGATGCCTACAATGCGTTGGTCACCTTTTCTGGAGACCATTGGATCGAACCAGGAAATCTTCTACCTTCATATCTCTTTAACGGATTCTTGTCTTCCATCCTATATGTTAAAAAAGTGAGCGAACAAGACCAAAACGTTAAATTCGCCTCTGTCAATTTCAACTTTATGCCTGCGGCGGGAAGCGGAATTCCTCACCCCCACCTTCAAATAATCGTTGGGAAAGAACCTACCCTCTATCCCCGTATACTTGAAGAACAGTCAAAACGCTACAGAAAGAGACATCGTTCCAATTTTTGGGACGATCTAGTTAAAACTGAGGAGAAAATTGGTGAGAGATTAATAGCTTCAGAAGCTAATTTGGTCGTCATTTCTTGTTTTGCCCCAAGAGGCAGAGTGGGAGAGATCCTCTTCCTATTCAAAGGAGGAACCCCACTGACAAAACTTAGGGAAAAGGATGTGGAAATATTCTCAAGAAATCTTTCCTGGATCATTAAGGGTTATTCGAACCTTAACCTTTTCAGCTTTAACATGGCATGGTTTTCATTTATCAATCAAAACGATTACTTTTGGACTCAGGTGAGACTCATCCCGAGATATCGATTTCCGTTTTCGCAGGCTTGTGATGTGAATTATTTGGAAAAGATCCATCAAGAATATGTGGTAGTAATATCCCCTGAGTTCCTTTGTGAATCATTCAAGAAGTATCAGGGATAAAATCATGGCAAGAGGAATAGGACGAAGAATTGACTTTCGATCGAGTAGCCCTATATTAGAAATTTAGCAAGAGGCGCTAGGCTTGAAAGTGAATAAAATATTATTTATTGACTATGGGGTAAATGCCTGTAAAGTTTGTTTCCTTTTCTGACTGAGGAAAGGAGCACGTGTCAAATATTTTTGTCAGAATATGAGAAGTGGATTTATGAAAGAGAATCTAAGAGGAATCAAAGTATTAGATATCTCACACTTAATTTCTGGTTCTTTTTGTACGATGACTTTAGGTGATTTAGGGGCTGAGGTCATAAAGTTAGAACCTCCTGGAGGAGAGGAATGTAGAAAATTTGGGCCACCATTTATTAACGGTGAATCGGGCGTTTTTTTAAGTATTAATCGAAATAAAGAAAGTATAACTCTTAATTTAAAAAAAGATGAGGGTAAAACGTTATTTTACAAGATTATAAAAGGGTTCGACGTGCTGGTAGAAAATTATCGGTATGGCGTAACAGAGAAACTAAAAATAGATTACGATACTATAAAGAAAATAAACGATAAAATAATTTATTGTTCGATAAAAAGCTTCCCATCGTATAAGCCACTTAGAGACAAGATCGGAGTTGATCCAATATTTCAGGCTATGAGTGGAACAATGAGCGTAACGGGGGAAGAAGGAGGTCCACCTATAAAGGTTGGAATACCTATAGTAGATATGTCAACAGGGCTATACGCAACAATTGCTATTCTGGTAGCTCTGAGGAATAGAGAGAAAACAGGGAGAGGTAGTGAGATAAATTTAAATTTGTTTGACGTTATAATATCACTGCAAGCTACTATGGCATCAATATACTTCGCTACAGGTAAAAATCCAGAAAAGTTGGGTACCGGTCACCATTTTTCTAGTCCTTCTCAGGCATTTAAAACGAAAGATGATAAATACATTATCGTATCAGCATATAACCAAAAATTCTGGCTGGAATTATGTAAAATTCTGAAGATAGAGCATCTAATTACAGATAAGAAATTTATCAACGACGGGAACCGTTTAAAAAACAGAAGGGAACTGGGCAACATAATTCAGAGCATTATAAGAAAGAAGAAAGAAAAGGAATGGTTAGGTATATTTGAGGGAGCAAATATACCATATGCACCAATCTTAAAATACAGTGATGTCTTCAGAGAAGGTGGTTACGTTTATAAAGATAGAGTAATAGAGGTAAATCATTCTAAAGCCAAGAAAATAAGGATATTGCGATCTCCGATTGAACTGAAAGGGGATTCTAATGTGCGACTAACACCACCTCCGATTCTCGGAGCGCATAATTATGAATTTTATTCTGCAATGGGTTTTACTAAAGATAAGGTAAATTTATATAAGAGGAGAGGAATAATTTAGAGGAAGAAAGCCTTTACGAAATTTTTAAGTGAGGTGATCTTATGGCATATAATGATTTAAGGGAATGGATAGAACATTTGGAAAGAAATAAAAGACTAAAAAGGATTACTGCTGAAGTAAATTGGGATGGAGAAATAGGGGCAATAACCAGATTAGTATTCGCAAAAAAAGGGCCGGCGCTTTTATTTGAAAATATTAAAAATTATAAGAAGACAATCTCGAAAAAGCTTTTTGTTGGAGGTCTTGGGAGGGTTTCACAAATCGCATTAATGTTGGGTCTTCCAATTGATTCAAGTCCTCAACATATAGTAAAAGTGACTAGAGAAAGGTTCAAGGGGAAAGTACCACCAAACGTAGTTGATAACGGTCCTGTAAAAGAGAATATTCTGTATGGTGATGAAATCAATCTTTTTGAATTTCCTGTGCCAAAGTGGCATCCATTAGATGGGGGAAGATATATAAATACATACTGCGGGGTAGTGACAAAAGACCCAGAAACTGGGATTTTAAATGTTGGCACTTATCGTGGGATGATTCTTGAAAAGAATAGGATTGGGGTTCTACTGATTCCATTTCAGCATTGGGGATTGCATTATCAGAAATATAGGGAGAAGGGGTTACATATGCCTGTCGCAGTGGTTACTGGATGGGACCCAGCACTTGTTTTTGTAGCTGCAGCACCCATTCCAACAAACGTCTGCGAATATGATGTTATCGGTTCTATAAGAGAAAAGCCAGTAGATTTAATCAAATGTGAAACCTCAGACTTATTGGTTCCTGCAACAGCTGAAATAGTTATTGAAGGAACTATTTCACCTGACCCGCAAGATTATGAACCGGAAGGTCCTTTTGGAGAGTTTACAGGGTATTATGGTGAACGAAGGGAAAGGCCGGTTATTAAGGTAAATTGTATCACTTATAGAAACGATCCAATTTATAGGGGCACCCTCGAAGGAATTAATCCGTCTTGGCCAAATGAAAGTAGTGCAATGGGAAGTATTTTCCTTGCTGCAATTGCCTGGAATATTTTGGAGTCTCAAGGAGTTTCTGGGATTTTGGATATAATTCCAGTACCTATTACTATTGTAAAAATCCATAAGACTTTCCAAGGACAACCGAGACAGATTGCCTCTGCCTTATGGGGTTCATCAGCTGCTCTAGATAATTTTAAGATTGTTATCGTCGTAGATGATGATGTTAATATTAGAGATTACCGAGAAATATATGTTTCTCTTGCCTATAGAGTAAACGCTTCCGAAGGAGATATTCTTATTATGAAAGAAAGCTTTGGTTCTGCTTTAGATCCAAGTACGAGACCCGAATTCCGCGACGAATTTAATTATGGGTGTGGATTATGGGATAGAATTTTAATCGATGCAACTAAAACTTTTAAATATACAAGAAATTCACTCTGGGGTAAAAATGTTTATCCCCCATTCTCAACTGAACTTGATTCAAAGGATCTTGAACTCGTGAAAAGAAAGTGGAAGGAATATGGCTTAGAATAGTGATAGGTCATGAGATGCAAACTATTTTTGAAAAATGAAGCCTTTTAATGATAATTACTCCTCACACCCTATTAATTTCATTTCAAACCTTCCGTCATATCCTTTTCGAACAATCGTATTTCAAGTTTTTCATCGACTACAGAGGATTAAGATGCATGTTTGCCTGCCCTGAACGGGAAGGTGACATGATGCAATTGGGAGAGACACGAAACGGTGTTTTCACTTAACCAGGTTGTATTGCTTACTTAAGTAGGCATCTTAAGATTTTGGGATAATGAAGGTTACAAAAAACATCTTGTTCGAACCTGTGAAAATAAAAGATATGGAGTTGCGAAATCGGTTCGTTAGGTCGGCGACTTATGATGGGTGCGCGGATGACGGCTATGTTACAGACAAGCAGGTGAATCTCTATACAACTCTCAGCGAAGGAGGGGTAGGACTTATCATAACAGGTATAACGTCCGTGCATCATAGTGGCCAAATTTCAAAATTTCAGAATTTTATTTCAAGTGATGAATTTATGTCTGGATTTAAACGATTAACCTCTGCTGTACATGACCGGGGAGCAAAAATTGCTGTTCAATTGTTTCACGCAGGAAGAGAGGCAAGGTTTCCAAAATCAAACGATAGAATACCCATGGGGCCGTCATTTCTTGAAAAGGATCCTTATTTTAAAGCTGAATACCGTGCAGTAACGGAGAGTGAAATTTGGGAAGTGGTTCGTGCATTTGGCGATGGAGCGAGAAGGGCTAGAGAAGCTGGGTTTGATGCCGTACAGATTCACGGAGCTCATGCGTATCTATTAAGTCAATTTCTTTCACCCTACACAAACCATCGGGATGACGAATGGGGTGGCGACCTAAAAAACCGCCTTCGTATTCACCGTGAGATATATCGAGATGTCAGGCATAAGGTTGGTGATGATTATCCGGTACTTATAAAAATTGGGGTCCAGGACGGTTTCCCTGGCGGACTGGAATTTAGTGAGGGAAAACTGGCCGCTAAATATCTGGCCGAATCGGGTTTTGATGCCTTAGAAATTAGCCAAGGCTTAAGAGGTCCGAGTGACGAAGATACAGAATTTCGGACAAAGCTCAATGTCCTTGACCGTGAGGCTTTCTTTCGCAATTGGTGTCGTCAAATAAAGAATCAGGTGGAGGTTCCTGTCATGTTGGTTGGCGGACTTAGAACCTTTAAGCTTATGGAAGAGATTATTCAAAACAAAGAAGCTGACTTTATCTCGTTGAGCCGTCCACTGATAAGGGAGCCAGGCATTATCAATGATTGGAAGAGTGGTGATCGTCACAGAGCCAAATGTATATCATGCAATGAGTGCTTTGAATCATTAACGAAGGGCAAGACGCTAGATTGTGTTCAGCTTAAAAAGCAAAAATTCCTAAAGGTAAATTAAAACTAGAACCTGATTTATCCATTTACGAATTTTTGTTTTAATTTTATGGCTTTTTATATAGTTCCATAGAAGGCTACTATTAAGTTTTTTATCAAGTATCCCCTCATTCGTTCATATATACCTAATTCTTATTCTATCTTGACAAATTTTTTTATAAATTTTAGTGGGAAAACACCCAGTGGTTGATACCCACCGTAAAATAAGCTCAAAGGAATCTTTTAACTTTTTAGCGAGGTTTTCTATCTTTAAAAAAAACTTTATTTACTTTTACACTTGAGTATCTCTTTCGAAGGCTCTACGGGTCTTGCCGTTGAATGTAAACATCTCTTCGCTGAGTGGCCCTCAGTGATTCTGAAGAAAGGCGAATAGAATTACTTAGCCTTCATGGAAAGGGTCGTCAACCGTCAATTGCGGTCCCAAATATTCACAAACAGTCTCTTAAATCTAACCTTTACACCTTCGGCCGCCTAAAACTGAACATATCTTGCCACAACAGAACCCTAATTCTTAGAAGAATTAATTGTAGATTTGATCGTCAAATGATAACATTGAGGAAAATTCACCCAAGGAGGTGCACCATGAAAGTCTCTCAAGGTATCCATTGTTGGCTGGAGTATCACAAGCTTCATTCAAAAAAAACACTCTCAAAACCTACCGGTCGATCCTTTCCAAACTGACCACCCAATTTGGTGAAAGAGACCTCAACTCCCTAACCCCAGAGGAAATCCTCTCTTTCCTCACCCAAATCAATCAGGGAACTAAACAATCAACCAAGCGCACCCGGTACTTCCAACTGACCTCTTTCTTCAACTTCATTACCCAAAATCTCGATCCTAATTTCCGAAGTCCCTGTGATACACCCATGCTGAAGAAGTTGTATCGATCCCCTGGACTCATCCGCTGGCCCATCCTCGAAAAGGAAGTGGTGGATGAAGTCATCTTTCGCACGGTCAAATCAAGGAATCGGTTGATTCTTGAGTTGATGGCTCGGGGTGGAATGAGGATCAGTGAGGTATTGAAATTAACACCCAGTGATATCGAAGACCGGAAACTCACTCTTAGGAGCCCTAAGAGTGGTAAGGAACGGGAGATTGTGTTCATCCCCCAAAAGGTGGCTGATCGTCTCAGAGAATATATTAATACCAAAAAGATATGGGAAAGACCAGAGGATCTTTCCCATATCCTACACTGCAGGCAGGAGAGTTGTAAACAAGGCAGGGAAGGTCGTTGGGATTCATTTGCGGCCCCATGATCTTAGGAGACACGCGGCAACTTATGCGTCTCGCTCAGGGGTTCCGATTGAAATTGTCAGCAAGGTGATTCTAAGGCATGCGAATCTTTCCACCACGCAGCGCTATCTTGGGACGGTGAGCGACGTTGAGGCGATGAGGTGGATTGACAATCTTTATGGTTAGGGAATTGGAAAGGGGTGAGGTCTTCAAAGCCCCACCCTTTTTCGGACGAGAAATTGGATAATATCATGTTCAAACCGTAAATTTTCGAGCTCCTAAAAAGGCCCCATCGATAGCAGATATCTGCACTTTTCAAGATTGTTGATTTTACGAAGAGTAAGAAATGATCGACAATAGAGTCTGTTGATCGGCGATTAAAAGAAAGAATAATAGGGAATGCGACATTTTTTCAGAAAGTTCAATTTTTAAACGTGAAGATAAGAAAAATAAGTTGAAGCCCCACCACGGGATTTTAAGTCGTTACCCGACCATCAGGCGATTTCCCATCATTTTTAAAGCCTTATAAATAAGGAACTTACAATGGCCAAGTTGGATTAGCTTGGGTTAATTTGGATTATTTTTGGTTACGATGGTTACACTTTAGTTACACCATTATCATAGTTATCTTAAAAAAACAAGATTACCCTATTCTCCAGAGAAAACACCCCAAAGGTTTGGATCAGCAGTGACAAGAACCCTCTTAGCCATTTTCACCAGTCGTAATTACACCTTTTACTGTTTATATACCTTCTCCGATTGGGTCTCTCTTGCGCGTGCATATAGTCATGCAAAAATGTATTTTTATACGGGTATAACAGGACGGTGTGCATAATTTTCTTGCGGTCTGGGGCTCTTAGAAAGTTGGAGGAGTAACCAGAAAGTTCCTTTCACAAGCAGCAATGAAGTTAAAGTTACTGCCAAGAGACCAGATTAACAAAACTCTTGACAATAGCTTTCGTCGTTTTGGGATGACGATATTGAAAACCGGCTTTTACCTCTTCCCTCGCCTTTTTTCTTACATCATAATTTTTTATCTCATACTCACCTCCTTTAGTGTAATTGAATTTCACTTTCACCCATTGGATTGATCACGACCCGTGCAGCCTCACCATGAGCGTCGACATACATAATATTGATTGGTGGTCTTAATTCGCTACTATTACTATCTGCAAGTTTAGTCCAACGTAGATTCTCTCCATCTTCATCATATCGCCCTATCATAAAAGCACCGTTGCTGGCTATCAGTGCGACAAAGAGTGGCGCCTCAAATCCATTCTGAAGCAGGGTCTTCAAGATTTGCCCGAAACTCTCAGGTGATAAACTTTTCAGATCATATTCTTTTTCTGCTCTTAACAGTTCATCTCCCATCTCATTCTCCTCCTTTTTTTATTCGGTTTGGCATCATTTTTCCATTGCGTCGCTTCTAACTGTTATCTCAAACCGACACGACGGATAATGTTGCTTCACAATCTACAAATTCACAATGTTCATTAATTTCACATTTTCATCTTCTTCTGAGTTATCGACTTCTCATTTCTCCCCTCTTTCAATTTTCATTGTAAAGTCTCTAATGACTTTCCTTCGGGCCTTCTCGTCACCCAATTTACTGAATACTTGTCGGCTGCTGTCGATGGGTACTCAGCAATTATCCATTTTCAACTCGCAACAGCTTTCTTTTGACTCTTTCCTTTTTGTTTGTTTTACCGTACAAGAAATCTATTTCTTCCTTGCTTCCTCCAGATTAGCTTCCAATCTATTTATCTTTTCGATAGGAAGGTCTTTATCCAATGTCCCCATTTTTTGTGAGAATCCTGGGCACATGAATTCAAAATAATTTTTGAAAAACTTATGCCCTGTTTCTTAAAGTAGGTTTCTAGTTCTTGCCTAAAATTTCTACCTTCAAAGTAAACATTCATTCCATTTATCATATCTTGGATGCTCCTTCATGCCGAATATTTTCCCCACGTGAATATTATGCCACACTTATATCCCAAAGAGCCACCCTCTATTTCTGGCCCTTGCAAATACCGGGTCATTTGTCCTCTCTGATGTTTGCTCCCTCCCGAACTGTGCCAACTCCACCATGATCGTGACGATGAGTTCTTCCTGGGGAGAACCAAAATCCACACTTTATTGGCTCAGGATTTCAAAGAAGTTGAGGAAGTCCTTCACGAATCTACTGACCTTATCTAGAGCGGTGCAGACTGCTGTTATGGCCCTGCCTGTCCGCATGCCGACGAACAGCTTAGCGAACTTCCTGCCCCTGACAGAATCCTTGTCTGAGACCGTTTTGAGGACATAGCACTCTGATTCCACCCACAAATCCACGCCATAGAATTCGGTTGCAAAAAAGAATGGCTTGAGATATGTTTATATTGGAAATGTTCCAGGTCGTATTTACAATTTAACCTATTGTCCCTTTTGTAATCGAGAGGGCATATATAGAACACTCTTTGATATCTTAGAGATGAATGTAGTAGGTGGGAAATTCAAGTTTTGCCATACTCTTCTACAGCGGAAATGGAGTTAGAAATCTATTATCGCTAATTTTGAATCGGATTTAAATTTTAAACGGCACTAGGACTGGCTTTTCGAGAACCCAACTTGATCGTAAGGGAGGTAAAATGAAAATCAGAAAATATTTCGAACCTAAAATTGAAACCATGAATCGAGAGAAATTGGAAGCCCTTCAACTCCATCGACTCAAGCATCAATTGAGAAGATGTTATCAAGGTTCTGAATTCTATAAACATAAATTTAAAGAGACGGGCATTAAACCTGATGACATCCGATCCTTAGACGATGTGATCCATCTTCCATTTGTTACCAAACCTGAACTTCGTGAGGAACAACAGGCTTACCCTCCTTTCGGTAGATACACGGTTGCTCCTTCTGAAACTTGGGCAGAACTTCACCCCTCAACAGGAACAACAGGTGCTCCTGTCAATACCATCTGGTCTTACAAAGATGTGAAGCAGATCTCTAGATGGACAGCAAGAACGATGTGGACCTTTGGCGTTCGTCCAGGCGATATCATCCAAAATGGGTTCAGTTATGGTCTTTGGGTGGCAGGGATGTCAACCCATTATGCAACCCGAGAATTGAGATGCTTTGTCATCCCCATTGGGGCGGCGATGACCGAACGTCAAATCGATTACCTCCTTAACCCCGGCTCAACAGCTCTCCTCTGCACCCCATCCTATGCCTTGCATATTGCCGAACGCTTAAAACAGAGAGGGATTTCACCCAGGGACATTCCCTTGAGAATTGGATGCTTTGGTGGAGAAGGTGGGGCTGAAGTCCCCGCAACCCGCGAGAAGATTGAAAAGGGATTAGGAATCGAAGCTTTCGACTACTATGGATTGGCTGAGGTTGGTCCCACGATCGCTTCAGAATGCTCACAGAAAGCGGGGATCCACTGGGTGGAGGACCATCTTCTCATCGAAATTATTCACCCTGAAACGAAGAAGCCGTGTGACTCTGGGGAGGTGGGAGTCCTTGTCATAACTCATCTGACAAAGGAAGCCACCCCTATGATCCGTTACTGGACGAATGACTTGGCTATGTTGGATAAAAGAAGATGTAAGTGTGGCCGAACCCATGCCCGCTCTGTGGGAGGAATCTTGGGGAGGGCAGATGATATGATTATATATAAAGGGGCCAAATTTTATCCGGTCCAGGTGGAGAAGGTCGTCCGGGGCTTCTGTGAACTTTCTGATGAATTTTGTATTGAACTAACCACCGATCCAGAATTGGGGACTGATGTATGCACCATTGTCGTAGAGTGTTTAAAAGAGGAGGAAATCCCGAAAGTTACGTCTCTATTGAAAAATGGGCTAAAGGAGGAATGCCAGGTAACCCCAAATATTAAATTTTTTCCATTCGGCACCCTTGAACGGACCACCTTTAAAGCAAAACGAATCGTAGATAAAAGGGAAACAAAGCAGATATAGACATTAACAGAAAAAGAGATTGGTATGCATCCTTAGGGTCCCTAGAATGACAACTGTGGGAGCATTTAAAATGTTTTCTCTCGAAGGAAAAACGGCCATTGTGACTGGCGCAAGCCGAGGGATTGGGAAAGCCATTGCAAAAGGATTTGCGCAAGTTGGTGCAGATCTCATTTTAGTTAGTAGAAAGTCTTCAGTACTCGAAGAAGTGGCAAAGGAGATAGAAGAGATAGGGAGAAAAGCTCTTCCTATCTCAGCGGACATTGGAAATCCTGAAGAAATTCAAAAAGTCGTTGATTCCACGATAAACTTTTTCCCTCGAATCGATATTCTCGTTAATAATGCCGGCATCAGTCCAATTTTGAAAAAAGCTGAAGAAGTCAAACTGAAAGAATGGGAGGAAATCCTAAGGGTCAACCTTACTGGAACCTTCCTTTTATGCCAAGCAGTAGGAAAGGTAATGATTCAACAAGGTGGAGGAAAGATCATCAATATGGTCTCTGTGGGGGGAGTAGTAGGGTTTCCAAGACAAATTGCATACTGCACCACAAAGGGAGGTATTCTGCAGTTAACCAAAGTCCTCGCGATCGAATGGGCAAGGTACAACATCGAGGTCAATGCAATCGGTCCTGCCTATCTTGAAACGGAGTTGACGAAGGGGATGAGGGAATCGAAGATTATCTCTGAAGATCTCCTCGGCAAGACTCCGATGAGAAGGTTTGGGAAACCTGAGGAGATTGTTGGAGCGGCAATCTATCTCGCCTCGGACGCTTCTAGTTATGTCACCGGTCAAACCCTTTTTGTGGACGGAGGTTGGCTTGCCCTTTAGCCTTTTAAGGCAGTCTCTTTATAGGCTGAGCTATCTGGAAAAAGCAAAAATACTCAGAAGAAAGAAATAGGCCTCAATCGATGAGGTTTGTTTTATGGCCAAGAAAAACATTGGGATTAGGAATCATTATTAGAAACCAACATTTGCCAGACCCTTAAGCCCAAGTATTTCGCGAGTTTCTGATGGGGTCGCAGGCTCCCGGTTCAGTTTCCGGGCCAAGTCACAGACCTTCTCTACTAGTTCTGAGTTTTTAGCAAGTCTGTGGTTATCAAGCCGGATATTGTCTTCCAAACCTACCCTTACATGGCCACCCATCATCAATGCATGAGCACCTAAGTAAAACTCTGAGGGATATCCCACTCCAATCACTGACCATGTGTATTGTTCGTTAAACAAACGATCAGCAGTTCGCTTCATGTGAACCAGATCCTCCGTATGGGTGCCAATTCCTCCAATAACCCCCATTACGAACTGGATATGTATTGGCAAATCAAGCAAGCCTTCAGATACTAAAAAGGAGGCATTATAAATATGCCCAACATCGTAGCACTCAAGCTCAGGTTTCGTCCCGCTTGATCGCATTATCCCACAGATGTACTCTAGATCGCTGAAGGTATTCTTAAAAACGAAATCCTTGGTAGCTTCAAGATAATCTTTTTCCCAGTTAAACTTAAATTGCTTAATATATTTTATTACTGGAAACAAACCAAAATTCATTGAGCCCATGTTAAAAGAGGCAATTTCAGGCTTAAATCTTGGTACTACTGCTACCCTGTCCTGGACTTTCATACCTGGCCCACCCCCCGTGGATGTGCATAAAACGATATCACAACTATTCTTGATCCCTTTAAGGTATTCTTTAAAAATTTCTAAATCAAGCACTGGACGGCCAGTAATAGGGTCTCTTGTGTGAAGATGAACCACAGCGCATCCGGCTTTATAACATGCTATCGCCTCATGGATTATGTCATCAACAGTAAATGGTAGGTATGGAGTCTGACTTGGCACAGTCATATTGCCTGTTAGTGCCGCAGTTATAATCACCTTTTTCAAGATAACCTCCTGCAAAATATTCTACAATAAATAATCCCGAATATTTTACTAAAAAGACTTTCTTTTTTCATTTATATAATAGGAAAGATTCTCGGTTAAAATTATTCCTTTATTTCATTGCAGATTCTTGTTCTCTTAAATTAGTCTAGAATTTTTCTAAGATTTTATTGCCTATTTTTAAAGTAGCTGGATTAACACCGTAGCCTTCCAGAAGAGTTCTTATTTCAAAAATTTATTCAACTTCCTTTTATAATTCATTAACCCAATGTTATTTATAATTGTATTTTCATAACATAAAAACTGAAATTGTTTTCTCATAACCTAATATCTCTTATAAGAATGTCTTCTTACCTTAATCTTTTATAGCTATTGCTTCAATCTCAACTAGTAACCCAGGCATCATGAAATCCTTAATCGCTACTGCACTACTTGCTGGAGCATCTTTGGGAAAGTATTCAGCCCTTATTTTGTTCATTGCTTCATAGTCTTTTGGATCTTTCAAAAACACCGTTACCTTCACGATGTCGTCGATTGTTGCCCCAACTTGTTCCAAGAGGGTTTTAATGTTTTGAAAAGTCTTTTTTGTTTGAAGCCTGATATCATTTTCCCCCACTATTTTCCCATTTTTGTCCCTACCAACAGTCCCAGACACAAAGATAAAATTACCTTTCATAACTGCAGATGAATAAGGGCCTATTGGAGGAGCAATTTCCTTTGAATCAATAATTATTTTTTTCATTTTGGCCTCCTTCGAAATCTTACTACTTTTAAACTGATTGTTTAAATAACCTTAATTTCTAAATTTCTAGAATGAAATATGAGGAAACTCGATTTGAAAAACAGATTATATTAGAAAGATTGGATTGTCAACTGAATATACTTGTGTCATATCAAATCTTAATGATTTAGACTTCGAGGTCTTAACACATATTGATATTCGCTGGCTGAGCCACCCACATCTAACCGCCACTTTGATGGTCGTCAGGATCAATAGAATAAATTACGGAATTAAAGACTAAACAGAAAGAAAATAAATAGACAAAGAAATGTTTTCGAACTCACATTGTCCACAACTGCTTTGCCAGAGATAATAATATTGGCCTTTGCTATGCTCGAGAAACCTATTGATTGGAACTGGTATAATTCAATTGTTGGAAATTAGTGACAAATTTTCGATAATTTGATAAAATGAAATCTAATTCTATTGGTATGATATTCAAAACTTACAAAATGGTAGTAAATTATATTGGAATTACTACGCAATATTTAATAAGATGATATAAATTCAAAAAAATATTTTGTATAATATTTAATGAAGGTAAAAATCAATAGAGAAATGACATAGGATCTCTATATTGTTTAGTCGGCGATTAGTGAAATCGTATATGGTGAATTTGGCTCCGCCGTTATGCCTGATGGCTGATCTAAACAAGATCGGAAGGGGTTTATCTAAAACTCCCTGCCGGCTGGCACCGCAAGAATCGGTGGCTAGTTGCGATTGTTGAAGATCAAGGGAAAATTTATTCTAAAAGGGAGCTTGAAAAAATGAAAAAGCTACGACCAATAATTGAAAGCGACAGCTGGGAGGTTGGCTATGGCTGGGGTAAAAGGCAGCAAGACTTAAGTGAATTTGAGGAATTTTATGATGAGTGGAATGAGGGTAGGTTAAGTCAGGAAAGACTATTGAAGCTTTTTAAGGTCGCAGATGTGGATATTATTCTTAATGAAGCGGGATGGCGTTATTCCCTTATTCCAGAAGAGACAGAAGATGGGGATAATGTTTCATCGGACGATATTCCAGCCGATAACTATTTTGACAAAAATCTGATTTATCATGAAGTCCTCTGGGGTATTATGGGTTGCCTCAAGGAACTTAAAAATAAAAATGTTGAAGACAATTCCACTCCCAAACCCCGAATCCTTTACAAACGACGCATAAGATTAGAAGAAGATTAAAGAATCTTGCTCATTTCGAGCCTAATTCTTTAGAAACTTTTCTAGGCAGGTTTTTCTACAGGATATTTAGCAAGAAATTCTTTTAATTCCGATTCATCAACTTTTGAAATTTTAGCGATGATCGAAGGGTGTACCATCACACATCTGCATTCGCCTTCGGCTAAAAGCTCGTTATCTTTGGAGTGAATAGTTGAACGAAGGATCGCGTGTTTTCCATCTTGAGTTTCTACTTTCGCTTCAACAACTATTTCTCTAATTGTTGGCACAGGTTTCAAGTAGTTTACAGAAATTCCCCGGGTCAGACCCATTTTGCCAAGTCTCGCGATCATCGTCCACTGGCAAACTTCGTCGAGGAGAAGGGCGATCATTCCAGCATGAACAACCCCATCAATTCCACAAAGATAATCTGGAATCGAACATTTTGTATAGCATCCATTTTCAGAGAGATAGAAACGCAGTCGTAAACTGTTACTGTTCACCGTGGAACAGCCAAAACACTGGCCTGTCCAATAGTTTGGAATTTCTTGATCTTTCATCTGAGAGTTCCTCCCATGAATTGATGATGGTTTACCGGTTTTGATGCATAACGGTCGGAGCTAACCGGAGGTGCAGGTTCCCCCGGATTGGAGATAAAATAATGTCTTTTTTTATTTTTTCCCCGAGCACATATGAGAATTGTTTCGACGTCTCAACATTCATTTCCCATGGAGTTTCTTTTCCAAGTTTCCTGGCTAAGGCCAAAACCAATCAGCATCCATACGAACAAATGAATATTGCGCGATTTCTAAAAGTTGTTCAGTGGGTATATTTATTTATCTTGTAGATACCCACGGGCAAGCCCGTGGCACTTTAAAATAAGTCAAGCTTCGCTTGACCTTCATCCTGGCGTCCTTGCCATCGGACGTATTTGAGGATTTGATCCTCATCAACTCCAACGGTCGACACA